>Ga0098042_1000054_pt1 | contig 36058 bp, 62 predicted proteins | sample 9_EtaG_FD_75066 | JGI IMG/M metagenome (GOLD analysis project Ga0098042, IMG submission 75066) | Marine viral communities from the Subarctic Pacific Ocean - 9_ETSP_OMZ_AT15188 metaG | ecosystem: Environmental > Aquatic > Marine > Oceanic | place: Pacific Ocean | collected 2015-01-10
ATGAGAATATAAAAAAAGCTGGTGCTATTGCTAAAGCAAACATGAGTGAAGATATTCTTAACATGGAACTAAAAGATGGTACTCGTATTGGAGATCATCCTGCAGTTATAAAAGGTTTTGCAAACATTGCTAATCTTATGTCTGAAGATAAATTAGTAAGTACAGAAAGTGAAAATGTTGACAGAGGTACAGACTACGAAGCTGAAATATCTAAGATTGTTAATGACAGGGATGGTCCATACTGGAACAAAGGTCATCCAGATCATGACAAAGTAGTTCAACAAGTATTTACATTAAGAACTATGTTAAATGGATAATAAAGAACTAAGATTAGAAATACTTCGCATTGTTGTAGACAGTGGATCAGAAAATCAAAAATCTAATCCCTTGCCAATATGCGAAGAATACTATACATGGATTTGTAAGCCGAATGAAAATTCGGCTAACAAAAATAAGACAATTCGTAAGAACCTTATTGACAAGAAGGAATAGACTCTAGTCTAACAGACTTTAAATGCAAGAGAAGCCAGAATTTCTGATAACGTCTCTGTTTTGTTTTAACATTAACTTAACATTTAAGGAGACATAATATGTCAACTGAAATAACAAAAGCATTTGTAGAACAATACAGTTCAAACATACAAATGTTATCACAACAAAAAGGATCACTTTTAAGAGATAAAGTGAGACTTGAGTCTGTTACAGGGAAGAATGCTTTCTTCGACCAAATTGGTTCTGTAACTGCAACTGTAAGATCGACTAGACACTCGAACACTCCTCAAGCAGATACTCCTCACTCAAGAAGAAGAGTTAGCTTGGTTGATTACGAGTTCGCAGATCTTGTAGATGATCTAGACAAAGTAAGAATGTTAGTAGATCCAACTTCTAGCTATGCACAAGCTGCTGCTTATGCAATGGGTAGAGCAATGGATGATGCTATCATCGCTGCTGCAACTGGTTCAGCTGATACTGGTGTAGCTGGAGGTACTGCAGTAGCTTTACCTTCTGGTCAAAAAATTGCTGAGTCTGGAACTGCTGGTTTAACTATCGCTAAGTTAAGACAAGCAAAAGAGATCATTGACTTAAACAGTGTTGATCCTTCGCTAAAAAGATACATCGTAGTATCTCCAAAACAGATCACAGATCTATTAGGAACTACTGAAGTAACTAGCAGCGATTTTAACACAGTAAAAGCATTAGCATCTGGTGATGTTAATACTTTCTTAGGTTTTGATTTCTGTGTAACTAACAGATTAACAATCGCTTCAAGCAAAAGAAAATGTTTTGCTTTCGTGCAAGATGGTCTTGCATTAGCTGTAGGTAAAGACTCTACTGCTAGAATCGATGAAAGATCTGACAAGGGTTATGCAACTCAAGTTTACTATTCTGCTGCATTCGGTGCAACTAGAATGGAAGAAGCTAAAGTTGTGGAAATACTTGCTCACGAAGCATAGTAAATAAAATTTTAGGGGGTGAAAGCGAGAGTGGAAACCCCCTGGAATGCATGAAACAAATTAAAAATTTAAAAACTGTTTTACATCTAAGGAAAGGCAATCATATCTACAGATATGTATTGGTAGACAGATTTAAGTATGGTCCAAAATATCATTATGGATTTGATATTAAGGAAGAAAGATTAGAAGAAGAAATCCATGCCTTAGAAAAAGATAGACATATAAGGCGAAAGTATATTATAAGGAAGTAATATGGCATCAGTAGTAGACATTTGTAATGGAGCATTAAATCAACTAGGTGCTTCCACAATATTATCACTTACAGAAGATTCAAAAAACGCAAGACTTTGTAACGCAAGATACACACAAGTTAGAGATAGTTTGTTTAGATCTCATCCCTGGAATTGTTTAATAAAAAGAGTTGAACTTGCAAGAGACACTGACACTCCTTCTTGGGGTTTTAGTTATCAATTTACTTTACCTGCAGATTGCTTGAGAGTTCTTACAATTTTAAATTATGATTATGATTATAAAGTTGAAGGAAGAAAAATTTTAGCTAATCATGATACAGTTAAAATACAATACGTTTCAAGAGTAACAGATGCTAATCAGTATGATGAACTATTAAGAGAAACAATTTCTGCTTCATTAGCTGCAGACATTGCTTATGCTGTAACTTCTTCTAATCCTACTGCTTCTAATATGTATAATTTATTTCAAGATAAATTAAAAGAAGCTAGATTTGTAGACGCAACAGAAGGTCAAAATAATAACCCAGACAATGGTCAATCAGATATTATTGGTGCATCATCTTTTATAAACGCAAGGTACTAACCTATGGCAAGAGTTGCTGTTCAAATAACGAACTTTACAGGTGGTGAATTATCTCCAAGGTTAGATGGTAGAAACGATTTACAAAAATATCCTACAGGATGTAAGACTTTAGAAAACATGATTGTGTATCCTCATGGAAGCGCAGCAAGAAGATCTGGTACACAATTTGTTGCAGAGGTAAAAGACTCTACAAAAGAAACAAGATTAATTCCTTTTGAGTTTAGTACAACGCAAACTTATATGTTAGAGTTTGGCAATCAATACATAAGATTTTATAAAGACAATGGTCAAATATTATCTAGTGGTTCTGCATATGAAATTAGTTCACCTTATTTAGAAGCAGAATTATTTGATATTAAATTTGCACAATCTGCTGACGTTATGTATCTTTGCCATCCTAATCATCCTGCAAAAAAATTAGCAAGAACAGGTCATACATCTTGGACATTAACAAGTGTTAATTTTACTGATGGTCCATATTTAGATAACAATATTACATCAACAACAATATCAACTTCTGCACACACAGTAGGAACTGGCAGAACTTTAACTGCTTCATCTACTACAGGAATAAATGACGACACAGGTTTTCAAACAACAGATGTTGGAAGATTAATAAGATTTAGAGATGGATATGGAAAGATAACTGCTCGTAGTTCTACAACAGTTGTTACTATAGAAATAATACAAGACATGGGTTCTTCTAGTTCTTCAACAGATTGGTCGCTTGGATCATTTTCAGATACCACAGGTCATCCTTCTTGCGTAACCTTCTTTGAACAAAGATTAGTTTTTGCTGCAACATTATCTCAACCACAAACAATATTTTTTTCTAAATCTGGTGACTATGAAAACATGGATGAAAACAGAGGTAACACAATAGCTGATGATGATGCTATCATTTATACAATTGCTTCTAACCAGGTAAACGCAATTAGATTTATGACAGCTACAAGAACTTTAATTATTGGTACTGCAGGTGGTGAGTTTGCAGTTAGTGGGGGATCAGTTGATACTGCTATAACTCCAACAAACATTTTAATTAAAAAACAATCTAATAATGGTGCTGCAAACGTAGATGCATTAGCAGTAGGTAACGCAACTTTATTTTTACAAAGAGCAAGAAGAAAACTAAGAGAACTAGCTTATAACTTTGATGTTGATGGTTATGTTGCTCCAGACTTAACTATTCTTGCCGAACATATTTCAGAAGGTGGATTTAAACAATTGTCATATCAACAAGAACCAAATCAAATTATTTGGTGTGCAAGAAACGATGGTCAATTAGTTGGATTAACTTATCAAAGAGAACAACAAGTTGTTGCTTGGCACAGACATATTTTTGGTGGTGTATTTGGAAGTGGTAATGCAGTTTGTGAAAGTGTTGCTACAATTCCAACAGATGATTCAGAATACCAAACTTATGTAATTGTAAAAAGAACAATTAATGGTGCAACAAAAAGATATGTAGAATTTATACATCAATATAAATTTGATGAAACAGATGATACTTCATTTAATTTTTTAGACTCACAGTTAGAATACAGTGGATCTGCTGTTACAACTATTTCTGGTTTATCTCATCTTGAAGGTCAAACAGTTTCTGTGTTAGCAGATGGATCAACTCATCCAGATAAAGTTGTAAGTTCTGGAGAAATAACTTTAACTAGATCTGCTACTAAAGTTAAAGTTGGTTTACCATACACATCATTATTACAAACTATGAGAATAGATGCTGGCGCACAAAATGGTACATCACAATCTAAAACAAAAAGAATTTACGAAATCACTGCTAGACTTTATGAAAGTATTGGTATCGAAGTTGGTCCAGATCTAAATAATATGGAAAGAATACCATTTAGATCTTCAGCTGATGATATGGATAGTGGTATTGCAGTATTTACAGGAGATAAAGATATAGAATTTAGAGGAAACTATGAAACAGATGGTTTTATATTTGTAAGACAAACTCAACCTTTACCTTTAACAATATTGTCATTGTATCCAAAACTTCAAACAAACGATGGATAAAATAATTAATATTGTAAAATATAAAGGTGAGCATGGTCAGTACATTATGAAACAACAAATGAACCATAGTTTAATGGATGAAGATATGAAGTTTAGAGCAAACGCAAAATTATTAGAACAAGAAAATTTAGCATTTACAGGTATGATTGATGGTAAACCTATCTTTGCTGCAGGCATGAAAATTATTTGGGATGGTGTTGCAGAGGGTTGGGTGCTAGCAACTAAAGATGCTTTGGACCATCCTATAGCAGTTGCGAAAGCAATAAAAAAAGATTTTGCACGAATTGCTAAAGAAAATAATATCAATAGAGTTCAAAGTGCTGTAAGAGCAAACTATACAACAGGTTTAAAATTTGCTAAATGGTTAGGATTAGAGGAAGAAGGTTTAATGAAAAAATTTGGTTTTGATGGTTCAGATCAATATATGTATGCGAGGTTATTCTAATGGGTTGGCAAGCAGCAGTAGTAGGCGCAATAGGTGCAGCAACATATAAACAACAAGGTAAAATTGGAAAATTTAATGAAGCCGTAGGAAATCGTAATGCAAACGTTCTTGAAGCAGAAGCAGCTCAAATAGAAAAAAAAACAGAATTTGATATTGCTAGATTTAATGAGTCTTATCAAAAATTAGTAGGTCAAGCAGAAGTAGCTTTTGCTAAATCTGGTGTAGTTCAAGGAACAGGCACAGCATATAGGATAGCTGCAGCAAATGCTAGAGAGAAGGCTCTGCAAGAAAACATTATTAGATATAATGCACAAGTTGCAAAATCTAAAAAACTTGAACAAGCAAACTTTGCAAGAATAAATGCTAGTATGGCTTACGAGTCTGCAAAACTTGCAAGACTACAAACAGTTGCATCTTATGGAACAAGTTTACTTAATATGAGTAATTTTGGAACTAGACCAGTAGATCAAACAATTCAAGTAGGAGATATGTAATGCCAAAAATACCTACATTTACAACTCAAGCAACAATAACAGATGATGTTGGATCAGTTCAATCTAATATTCAAATGGGTTTAAACCAAACTATTGGTGCTGCTCTAGCACCTGTAACAAAAGAAATTGTTGCACACAAAGTTAAGCAAAAAGATTTTGAAAATAAAACTGAAGCATTAAAATTAGAAAATGATTTTATTAGAGAAATGCAAGAAGTTTATACTGAAGCTGGTAATTTGCAAAACGAAGATCAAGCACAAAACTTAGTTAAAACTAGATCAAATCTTTTAATAAAAAAATATTCTGGTCTTGCAAGTAATAGAGGAACACAAGATTTATTTAATCAGTATGCATTAAGTGAAGTTCAAAAAGGAATTTTTAGAACAAGTACAGCAGTTCAAAAAAATACTTTAATTGCACTAGATACTTTAGTTAGTGAAAAAAAATCAAGGTTAATGATTACTGCTTTAGATATAAAAGATGGATTTGATTATGAAGTTTTAGAACAAGATTTAGAAAATTTATACACAACTCATTATAAAGGTAAGGTATCTGACGCAATTCTTAGTAAATTAATTTCTGGAATTCCAAATGAAATTAAAACACTAGAAGCAGACAAAATGATTTCTGAAAATCCAAGAGAAGCAATACAAATGTTAATGAATGAAAAAGATTTTGTAGGATTAACATTTGAGTCTAGAAAATCTTTAATAGAAAAAGCTAAAGCAACTCTAGCACCTATGATTAAACTACAGTACAAAGATCATCTTGCAATGATTGCTAAAGGTAAAGAAAGTTCTTTTGACATGAATATGGCTTCATTGGTGTTACCTACAAAAACAGTTAATGCAATGATTGCAGAAGAAACATTAAATAAAGATCGTGCAGTAAATAATAATGTTCTTTTAAATACTCCATTGTCTATGACAGATGATGTTGCAGATGATTTTATAAAAGAAGGTTATGAGTTACATGGAGAAGTAAAAGGTCAAGCAAATGAACTTTATATTAAAGAGTTAGTTTCAAATAAAAAGAAAGCACTTAACAGTGATCCTGTTGGTTTTATAAAAACATTTGATCAAGAAGTAGAACTTGCTTATCAAGAATTAGAAGCAGAAACAGATCCTAATCTTATCAAAAGTAAAAAAACTGCATTAATAGAAATGGTTAAAGAAAAACAAAGAGCATTAGAAATACCAGAAAGTGCTATTAGAGTTGCAACCAATGAAGAAATTAACAAAATAAAAACAACACTTACAGACCCAGAAACTTCAGCTGAAGATAAAATAAACTTTATGATGTTTACACAAGAAATGTATGGCAATGACAATATGGGTAAAGTTTTAAATCAATTGACAGATGTTAAACTTCCACATGATTACATAGTTGCATTTAGCACAAACAGTGTAGAGTTAAAAAAAGATATTGTTTCTTCAAGCACACAAGATTTAGAAGCATTAGAAAAATTAGTAAAAGGAAGAATACCAGAAGGTGAAAAATTTAATTCTATAAAACAAAAAGTTGTAAAAGAAATGGAAGATTTTGAAAATGTTCTTGAAGTTCAAATAGAAGGATCAATAGATAAAACTGAACTTATTCAAAACATGGAAGATACTATTTACAAAGCAGCATTATATAAAATTAAATACAAACAAATGAGTATAGGCGATGCAGTTAAATCTGCTTCACAGGAATTTTTAAGAGACTACAGAATACCTGCTTCTCAAACTTACATGATACCTGTAGATGTAAATGGTAAAAGAACTAATACAATTTTATTAGAACAAAAAGCAGAAGCTATTCTTTTAGATATAGAATCTAATGGAGAATTTCTAGATGAGTTTCATGGAGAAGATGGTTATATGCATTATGCAAAATTTGCAGGAGCAGAAAATTTAACTGAAGAACAAGTTAAAGATAGAATGACAGCTAACATTAAAAAACATTCTAAATGGTTAATGAATGCAGATATGACAGGTGTTATTTTATATACAGATTATAATAATACAACAGCTCCAGTTGTTAATGCAAATGGTGATAAGATAGAATTTTTCTTTGTAGATACTGAAAACAACAAAGGTATCATGAGTACAGAATTAAAATTCCCAGTAACAGGTAAAGATATAACTTTAGTAGATGAAAGCGATGGTTTAGATTATTTAGATTTTGAATTACCTTCAGACGAAAATCAAAACATAGGTGGAGAAAGCATTACATTAGGAAGTGCAATTGATACTGTTGGAAGTTTATTTGTATCAGAAGCAAAAGCATCTGAAGTTAATATTACTGTTGGAAAAAGAATTGTGTTAGGTGATAATATTACTAACGAAGAATCTCAAAGTAATTTACAAAAATTTATTAGTGCTGTTCATGATATAGAAAGTGGTAAAGGAAAAGATTTATATAATCAATCTTCTACTGCTGCAGGAGATTTTCAATTTAAAATGCTAACAGGTGATGGTAATAAAGAAGGTTCTGCTTTTCAAACAGGATTACAAAGAGTTATAAATTTATATGAAGCTAAAAATCAGAGTGTTCCTAGTTGGGTTAAATCTGCTAAAGAACATAATGATCCTAGAAAATTAACTTACGAACAACAAGAAGAATTATTTTTAATTAACTTACAACAACAAAAAGGAACTGATGCTTTAATAAAAGCAATGTTAGATGGTAATATGGAAAAAGCAATGGAATTGTATGCAAAATATCATCACACAAATGTTAAAGTTTTAAATGACAAAATTATAAAACAAAAATTTAAAAAAGCATACAAAGACTAATACTATGATAAATTTTGGATTAGGTAGTTTTGAAACATCCGAACAAGAAATAGGTTCTTTATATAATCAAACTAGAGCTGGTTTTTGGGAAACTGCAGGTGCAACATTTATGAATGCCTGGAACTACAATCCAACATCTTCTATATTTAGATCTGTAGAACAAACTCAAGCATATCAATCAAGTAGCGAATATTTAGACAGAGACTTTTTAAATAAAGAGTATGGAGATCTTGGTTTAGTTTTTGAAAAAGATACTAGAGCAGGTTTAGTTGATTACCTGGTAGAAAGAAAAAAATTAGAAAATGAAAGATCAGAAGTTATTTCTAGAGGTCCAAAAAGTAAACTTGCTAGAAGTTTTTTCTTTTTAGAGTCTTTAGGTACAAGTTTTCTGGACCCAATAAATATTGCTGCATCATTTGTTCCAATTGTTCGTGAAACAAGATTTGCAAACATGGTAGCAAAATCTGGTAAGAATGTTGCTAGAATGAAAAAAGGTTTTGTAGAAGGTTTTGTTGGTAACACTGCAGTTGAACCTCTTGTTTATGGTGTAGCAAAATCAGAGCAAGCTAATTATGATGTTTACGATTCTTTTGCGAACATAGCAGTAGGTGGATTTATAGGTTCGGCAGCTCATGTTGGGTTTGGAAGAATAGGTGATTTTATTGCAGAAAAAAGAGGTAAGCCAAATATTTATCAAAAACTTGCTGCGATCTCTCCAGAAAATCAACAAGCATTATTAAGGTATTCTGTTGGTAAAGTTTTGAAAGGAGAGAAGGTAGATACTGGAAATGTTATAGTTGAAAAAACTAGAATAGGTGATGAAAGATTAAATAAATTAGAAGAACAAATTGTAGAGTACAAAGGTTTATATAAAAATGCTTTAGATAATAAAGACAGAAAATCTGCAAAAGTTTACTTGCAGAACTTGCGAAACCTACAAAAAACAGAAAGAGATTTAATTGAAGCTAAAAAAAAAGCAAACGATGAAGCTAAACTAAAAGAACAAAAAGAAGGTATTAATGCTAACAATAAAAAACCATTAACACCTGTACAAATAAGTAAAAAAGAAAAAGTAACTTCTGAGATAGAAGCAGAAGCAGAAAATCTTAATGCATCAACTAAAGTTAGACAAAAACAATTAGATATTAAAGATGAAGATATTGCTCCAATATCTGAAAACAAAGCTGAAATAGAAAAAATAGATAACAATATAAAAAATAAAACTAAGATAAGAGAAGCTATAGAAGCAGGAACTTATTGTACTAAGAGGAATAGTTAATGGCAGATATAAAAAGAATATCTAAATGTTTTCAAGAAGTTAAAAGATTAACTGGTGATCTTATATCTGATGAACAAATTAATGAAATTTTAGATGAAGCTAAAATAAAAATTAATGAAAGTAAGTTTGAGAAAGCACAAATAAAAACAGACGAAATTTTAGCAAAAGAAATTATAGATAAATTTGAATACGAACAAGCATTAAAAAAAAGAAACTTAGCCGACAACAACATGAAGGCTATAGATATTTATCAAAAAATAATAGATGCCGTAGATTTATCTGCTGCGTCTGGAGTTAAATTTAGATTAACACCAGAAGAAGGTGTTTTATCAATATTAGTAGGTGGTCAAAAATTTTCTAAAATTGCTAGAGACTCTATTGGATCAAGACAAGTTGCTTCAGAAGAAATGTACATAACTAAATTTTTTAAATTAATTAATGACATATCACCTACTGCTTGGGATTCTCTTACTTCTGGTAAAATGGATTTGGAAATTATGGATGAAATAAAAGGTTTAGTTTCTGGTAATGCAGAAGCTGCACAAATTGCAAAAGTTTTAGTAGAAATACAAGCAGATTTAAGAACTCAATTAAATGATTTAGGAGCAAACATAGGTGAAATAGATGATTGGATTACAAGAATGTTTCACGATACAGAAAAAATGGCTAGAGCTGCAAATGGTTCTAAATTAATTGGAGATCATAGAGTTGCATGGAGAGAATATATAAAACCAAGATTAGATTTAAAAAGAACTTTTCCAAATGTAAATGACCCTAAAGAAATAGATAAAATATTAGATGGTGTTTTTGATAGTTTAATGTCTGGCGATCATACAAAACACGATGGTGCAGGAAGTGTTTTTGGAACAAAAAATGTAACAAATAGATTGAATGCATCAAGAGTTTTACATTTTAAAAATTCTGCTAGTAGACAAGAATATAGTGTTAAGTTTGGACAACCTTCTTTAAAAGAAAATGTTTTAGGTGTTATAACTACTAGCACAAGAAACATTGCATTAATGCAAACACTTGGAACTAACCCTAAAGATACTTTAGAAAAAGTTTTAGTTTTATTAAGAAAAAAATACAGAAATGAAGATCCTAAACAAGTTAGTAAATTAATGTTTAAAAATTTTGAAAATGAATTTAAAGAAATAGATGGAAGTATTAATGGTATTGCAAATGATATTTTAGCAAAAGTAGGTATGGTTGTTAGATCAACAGGAGCAATGGCAAGACTAGGTATGACACCTATTACTTCTTTTGGTGACTTACCTCAATACATGGGTAGTACAAACTTTCAAGGTAGAGGATTATTAACTGGTTTATTTGAAGCATTAACAGGATTGTTTAATGCAAACGATAGAGCTGCAATGGAAGTATTACAAGTAGTAAGTAACTCTTATTCTGCTACGGCTTATAGAGGAAATGTATATGCTGCAGGTAATGATAGTTGGGGTAAAATGGGTGAACTACAGAATACATTTTTTAAATGGAACTCATTAAATGGTTGGGTGTCAAGATTAAAAAGTTCAATGATATTAGGATTGTCTAGACATTATGGAATGCAGACTAGCACAAAATTTTCAGATCTAGATTTAAGAGAAAGAAATTTTTTAACTTTATATGGTATTGATGAAGGTAAATGGGATATGCTTCGTTCAATTGAAACTTTGGCAGTTGACAATAAAAGATATTTAACTGCAGAAGGTGTCAATGAAATAGCAGATGAAGTTATTATTAATTATGTTGGTAGAAAATTATCTCAAAGAGAAATAAGAAATTTTAAAAAAGATTTAGAATTAACCTGGAGAAATGTTTTAGTAGATCAAGGTATGCATGGATCTCCAGAACCAGATGCTGCAACTAGAGCAATCATGAACCAGGGTCTAGAAAAAGGTACTCCAATGGGAGAGACTATTAGATTTGTTATGCAGTTTAAAGGGTTCCCTATCAGTATGTGGAAAAAAATTATTGGTAGAGAATTATATTCTTACGGAGCAGATGAGGGTAATTTACCAATGTTAAAAGGTTTAACAAGTCTAGTAATTATGGGTACTATGTTTGGTTATATAGCTATGACAACTAAAGATATGATTAGAGGTAGATCACCTAGAGATCCTAAGAAAAAAGGTGTTATTTTACAATCCTTTGCTCAAGGTGGAGGTGGTGGTATTTATGGTGATTTCTTAATTAGTGAAATACAAAATGAATATGGAAATGGTATATTTGAAACTGCTCTTGGACCAACTGCAGGAGACATAAAAAAATTTTTTGATATGGTTCAAGCTATGAATGAACCTAAAAAAGCAGGTAAAAAATTTTACGAATTAGTTGAAGGTCATACACCTTTTTTAAATTTGTATTACACTAAAGCAGCATACGATTATTTAATTGGCTATCAAATTAAAGAGTTTTTAGATCCTGGATACTGGGAGAGAATGAAAGCAAATCATAGTGAAAAAAGAGGTCAAACATATTACATGAAACCAGGTTCGATAGTGCCAGAATTTAACCAATAAAGAGTAGAAATAATGATTAAAAGAGAATATAAACAAGAATATTTATTTACAAAACCATCAACATTGTTTAAAGGTTTTTAGCATATGACAATATCATCGACTACAGTAAAAAATTCATATTCTGGAAATGGTAGTTTAGCTACATTTAACTATACATTTAAAATTTTTGCAAACACAGATTTACAAGTTATTATAAGATCTTCAACTGCAACAGAAACAGTTAAAACTTTAACAACTCATTATACAGTTACAGGAGCAGGAAATGCTAATGGTGGAACTGTAGTTTTTACAAGTGGTAATATACCAGCTAATGGAGAAACTGTTGTTATAAGAAGAGCAATTCCACAAACTCAAGCAATTGATTATATTGCTAATGATCCTTTTCCTGCAGAAAGTCATGAAGAAGGATTAGATCGTGCAACAATGGCAGTACAACAACTGCAAGAAGAAGTTAATAGATCTATAAAATTATCAAGAACAAATACAATGAACTCTACAGAGTTTTCTATTGGCTCAACTGATAGAGCAGGAAAAATTTTTGGTTTTGATAGTAATGGTGAACTTGTTGTATCGCAAGAGTTAGGTACATTTAAAGGTAATTGGTCTGCAGGTACAACTTATGCTGCTAGAGATATAGTTAAAGACACAAGCACAAATAATATTTTTTTAGCAAACACAGGTCATACTTCTTCTGGAAGTCAACCTTTAACTACGAATACAGATAGTGCTAAATGGGATTTATTAGTAGACGCAGCTAGTGCTACAAGTGCTTCTTCAACGGCAACAGCACAAGCTACAATAGCTACTACAAAAGCAGGTGAAGCATCAACTAGCGCATCAACAGCTCTATCTCATAAGAACGATGCTGAAACTGCAAAGACGGCAGCAGAAACTGCACAAACTGCATCTGAAACTGCAAGGAACGCAGCACAAACTGCTCAAGCAGCAGCAGAAACTGCTTTAGATACTTTTGATGATAGATTTTTAGGTGCTAAGTCTAGTGATCCTTCAGTTGATAATGATGGAAATGCTTTAGTTGATGGTGCATTATATTTTGACACAGCTAATGATGTAATGAAAGTTTATGATTTGAGTAATACTCAATGGAGACAACTTGCATTAACTGGAACTAATCAAACAAATGTAAACACAGTTGCTGGACAAATTTCTCCAACAAATAATATTGCAACACTAGCTGGTTTAAATACTCAAATATCAAATTTAGGTGGATTAACAACAGAGATTACAAATCTTAATAATATAAGAACAGATATTTCTGGAGTCAACTCAATTGCAGCAAATGTAACTGCAGTTAAAAATAATGAAACAAATATTAATAGCGTACATAATAATAGTGCAAACATTAATACACTTGCAGGAATTTCTGGATTATCAACTTTAGCATCAAACAATGCTAATATAACAACTGCTGTAAATAATTTAAGTTCAATAAATAATTTTGCAGAAGTTTATAGAATTGCTTCATCAGCTCCAACTTCAAGTCTTAATATTGGTGATCTTTATTTTGACACAACGGCTAATGAATTAAAAGTTTACAAATCGTCTGGTTGGAGTGCAGCTGGTTCTACAGTAAACGGAACATCGCAAAGATTTACTTATAATATTACAAGTGCAGTTTCTTCTGTATCTGGAACGGATGCAAACGGAAATACTTTAGCATATGACGCAGGATTTGCTGACGTTTATGTTAATGGGGTTCGTATGTCTAGCGCAGATATTACAATTACTTCTGGTACTTCAGTTGTATTTGCTTCTGCTTTATCAAATGGTGATGTAGTTGATGTTGTTGCTTATGGAACATTTAATGTTGCTTCTATTAATGCATCTAACATAACTGCAGGAACTATTAATAATGACAGATTACCTTCACCAACATTAGTTGTAAAAGGTGATGGTTCAAGTGCAGAAGGTCAAATACAATTAAATTGTGCGCAAAATTCTCATGGTGTAAAAATTAAATCACCTGCTCACTCTGCAGGTCAATCATACACTTTAATATTACCAACTTCAGTTGGATCAAGTGGTCAAGTTCTTGCAAGTAATGGTTCTAACACAAATCAATTATCTTGGGTTGACGCAGTAGAAGCAAAACCAACAGTAGCAAACGTATCTCAAACTATTGCTCCTGCAACTGCTACAACAATTAGTATTACAGGAACAGGATTTGTTTCTATACCTCAAGTAGAGTTTGTAAAAACAGACGGATCAGTAACTGTAGCTAATACAGTTTCATTTACAAACGCAACAACACTTTCAGTTAATGTAACTTTAGCAAGTGGCAATTATTTTGTTAGAGTAGAAAATCCAGATGGTAACGCAGGAAGAAGCACAAACAATATTTTAACTGCGTCTACTGCTCCATCATTTACTACTGCAGCAGGTTCACTTGGAACTTTTGCAGGAAACTTTTCTGGAACATTATTTACATTACAAGGTTCTTCAGACAGTGCAATTACATTTGCAGAAACAACTTCTAATTTAAGTGGTGCTAATGTAACACTTTCTTCTGCAGGAGTATTGGCAACAACTGATTTTGGTGGTAGTAGTACAACACCAACGCAATATAATTTTAATGTTAGAATTACAGATGCTGAAGGTCAAACTGCAGACAGAAGTTTTAGTATTACTTCTAGCTTCGGTGCAACAGGTGGAGGACAATTCAACTAATGGCTAATACATATATAAAAAGAGATTTATCAGTTTCAGAAACGATATACAAATGGACATGGTCAGCTTGGGTAAAAAGGTCAGGTAGTTTTGGTAGTGTTAATACACTTTTTAAAAGCAGACAAGATGGTAATAATTGGGTTCAAGTTTATTTTGGTGATGGTGGTCATGCAGATGAATTACTTGTAGCTGGTTATAAAAATGGTGGTTATCATTATGCTTATTCAACATCTAGAAAATTTAGAGATGTAAATGCTTGGTATCATATTGTTGTAAATGTAGACAGTTCACAATCAACAGCAGGAGATAGAGTAAGAATATATGTAAATGGAGAAAGAGAAACTTCTTTTGCGACATCAACAAATAATTTAAGTAATGGCGATAGTTTAATTTTTAATACATCAGATAGTGGAACTGGTCATACCATTGGTTCATGGAACACAACTGCTTATTTTAATGGTCTTATGTCTCATGTGCATTATTCTTCTGGTTATTCCTATGCACCTACAGTTTTTGGTTCAACAGATAGTACAACTGGAGAATGGAAAATAAATACCTCTCCTAGTTTTACATTAGGTGGAAATGGATACACAATTTTAAAAGATGGAAACACAATTACAGACCAGTCATCTAACAGTAATGATTTTACTTTAGGTGGTGGTACACTTTCAAAAACAGAAGATTGTCCAAGTAATGTTTTTTGTACAATAAATCCATTAGATAATTATTATGCCAATTCTACAATGACACATGGTAATACTAGAATAACTACAGCAAATTCAAATAGAAGTTATAATACAGGAACTTTAGGTGCATCATCTGGAAAATATTATTGGGAAGTAAAAGCTGTATCTAATGTAGGTTCTTCAAATGGTTGTTATTTTGGTATTGCTTCAACAAATCCAACTAATGATGGAGTTTCAACTGCAGCATCTTTAGGAACTAAACAATATGATTATGGCTATCTTTCTTATGATGGAAAAATTCTTAGTAATAACTCATATAGTAATTATGGAAATTCTTATACTGATAATGACATAATAGGTGTTGCTATGGATTTAGATAATAACAAATTATATTTTTCTAAAAATGGTACTTGGCAAAATAGTGGAGATCCTACAAGTGGTTCAACAGGTACAGGTGCTATTTCTATTCAAGATCCAAGTGGAACAGTCAATGGTGTTTATACACCTGGATTAGGAGATTGGTGGGTTAATGGCTTTACAGTAAGTTTTAATTTTGGCAATGGATATTTTGGTGGTACAGCAGTATCTAGTGCAGGAACTAATGCTAGTAATTTGGGGATATTTGAGTATGATGTGCCAACAGGCTACACAGCTCTTTGTACAAAAGGATTAAACGAATAATATGGCTTATACTACAATTAATAAATCTACAGAACATTTTAATACTAAAACTTGGACAGGTACAGGTGATTATACAACTGCTATTACAGGAGTAGGATTTCAACCAGATTGGGTTTGGGTTAAAAATAGAGATGTAGGAGATGACCATATGCTTTTTGATGCTGTAAGAGGTGTCACAAAAAGATTATTTTCAAATGCTGATACTGCAGAAGGAACAGATGCACAAACATTAACTTCATTTGATAGTGATGGTTTTACAACAGGAACTAGCAGAGCAACTGGTGGAGATAGTGGAAATAAAATGGTTGCATGGAACTGGAAAGCAGGTGGTGCAGGTTCAGCTAATACAGCAGGAAATACAAACTCTACTGTAAGTGTCAATACTACAGCAGGGTTTTCAATAGTCAAATGGACAGGTACAGGAAGTGCTACAACAGTTGGACATGGATTAGGTGTTGCTCCAACATGGATTATTGTTAAAAATTTAGCAGATGCTAATGATTGGTTTGTTTATACAAAAGCTATAGGATATTCTATGTCAAACCCAGACCCAGAAACAGATTATCTTAAATTAAATCAAATTAATGGCAGAGCAGATGACGCTAATGCTTGGAATGATACAGCACCAACAAATCAAGTATTTAGTGTTGGTAGTGCTTCAAATGTAAATGGAAGTTCTGACCCTATGATAGCTTATTGTTTTACAGATAAAACAGGATATTGTAAAGTTGGTTCTTATTATGGTAATGGTAATGCTAATGGAACATTTATTTACACTGGATTTAAACCTGCGTTTGTTATTACTAAAAAAACAAGTGGTAATGATGAATGGAATATAAATGATACTACTAGAGATTCTTATGGTAATCCTTTAGATGCAAATTTACTTGCAAATACAAGTGCCGCTGAAACAGACCATGATAGATTTGATGCAGTTTCAAATGGGTTTAAAATGCGTACAGATAGTGGTCAATATAATGCAAGTGGTTCAACATACATCTACATGGCATTTGGTCAATCATTAGTAGGTTCAAACAACGTACCATGTACAGCTAGGTAATATGACAAGAGCAAGAGAAATTTCAAACATACTAGGTAACTTAGATAGTACAGAGGTTTATGGTTTTAACAAAAATGTTAGTGGTCAATTGATAGTGACTACTACAAACAGTGGTGCAGACAATATAAATGAAAGCACATATGCTGCATTTGATCAAGTATTATTAGCTTCTGGTGGCTATACTTTTAGCATAAATAATGATGGAAATTTAATTGCAACAATTTAAAAATTAGTATAAGGAGAAACATATGGCTACAATTAATTTAGGTTCTATAAAATTTAACTGGCGAGGTGCATACAATGCAGGTACTGCATATGCTATAGATGATGTTGTTTCATACAATGGTTCATCATATATTGCAAAAACAGCAACAACAGGAAACCTTCCAACTGTTACAGCTAACTGGGATATAATGAGTTCAGCAGGTACTAATGGAACAGACTTAACAACTACATTAACGACACAAGGCGATATACTTTACAGAGATGGTTCTGGTCTTGCACGATTAGGATATGGAACTACTGGAAAAGTATTAACTACAAAAGGTAGTGGACAAAATCCTACTTGGGAAACACCATCTGGTGGAATAATTCAATATAAAAATGCTTTGATGACAAGCTCAGTAACAATTAATTATTCTGATGGAAGATATAGAATAACAGCATTAGATGTGACTTTAGACACAGCTCCTACAACTGGAAATTCTTTATTAATACTAGGAAATATTGCTTATGGTAAAAATAATGGCGACCCAGGTTGTGCTATGAGATGGGAATATTCAACAGACAACTCATCTTGGTCAAGCAGAGATAGATACGATTTCTTTACTGGTGGTGCTCATGCTGGAACAGACGCAAATGGAAACTGGACACACTCTGGATCTTATATGTCTGATTGGCAAAGTGGTGCTGATACTGCTCACGCATCATTAAATACGATTGTGACAGCAGCAAATATTGGAAATGCTAGATATTTTAGAGTAACTGCTAGACAAACTGATAATTCAAACCACGAATTATGTTTTGGTAAAGGTCATGGATTAAACGCTAGTGATAGTTATGCAGCATCATCAACTGGAAATTTAACAATAATAGAATTAGGAGCATAACATGGACAGTAATATAATTATAAAAGCATTAAGATACGCAAAAGATAGTCAAGGTTGGTCGCATAACTTTGCTGTTAAAGGTAATGAAATAAATGAAACTAATTATTCTGAAAGCATTGATTGGTTAAATGGTAAAGATAATGCTGGAGTATCTATTGTAGTAGATGAACCTCAAATATCTTGGTCTGAATTACAACCATTCATTACACAAGCAGAAGAATATTATACTTCTATTGCTCATCAAAAACCAAGAGCAAAAGCATATCCATCAATTAGAGATCAATTAGATATGATGTATCATGATCAAGTTAATGATACAACTACCTGGAAAGACGCAATAGCAAAAGTTAAAGCTGATAATCCAAAATCAGAATAATTAATCATGAAATTTGTATTGGCATATACCTTATGCTCTGCAATTACAGGCATGTGCAATACACCAACAATAACTCCAATGGAATTTTATAAATGGAGTGATTGTAATAAAGCAGGCGCACTCGCAACTGTAGAAGTTATAAATTATAATTCCGAAAGATTTGATGAAGAAATGTTATATGTTACTTATTTTTGTAACAAGGTAGGTGATGATGCCTAAAAAAAAGAAATCAGAAGATTTAGTACATGAGTCTCTTGGTCATCGTATTTCTAAGCATGAAGCAGTTTGTGCAGAAAGAATGAAAACTTTATTCAAAGCAATTGACGAGATGCGTAAAGATATTAAAGATTTAAGACAAGATATGAACAAAGGTAAAGGTGCAGTTCATGTATTAGTATTCTTGGCAGGCTTGATAGCAGCTATCATTGGCTTCTTTAAATGGAATGGCTAGAAGAAAAAAAGCAGTTACAGGCTTAACCTCAGAACTTTCAGCTCAATTACGTCTTGCAAAAGACCCCAATCTTATTGTATTTACTCCTATTGGTGGACTTGGACCAATAGATATTGTTACTTTAAATATGGATACAGGTGAGTATACTGCTTATGATGTTAAAAGTAAAAATTATAGAAAGGTTGACAGTTATACTGCACCAGACGGATATAAAAGAAATCTTAAAGGATCGTTTATATCCAGAGGAGCAACTAAAGAACAAAAAAAATTAAAAGTAAAAATAATATATGAATAGGAGAAACAATGCCGTTTGAAATGATAACAATGTTAGGCTCTACTGTGCTTGGAGGAGTAATGAGTATCTGGTCACAAAGTATAAAAGCAAAACAAGCAGAACAAAAAATGTTAATAGAAAGAGCCGAGGTACAACAAAAAGGTTTTAAAGAAGCAAGAGAATATGACAACAAAGGTTTTCAGTGGACCAGAAGAATTATAGCTTTAGTAGCTGTCTTTGCTATAGTCTTGTTGCCAAAACTTATGCCAATCATATCAGCTGATACAAGTGTTATTGTAGGTTACTTAGAATTTAAACCTGCGTTCTTCTTTATACCAGAAAAAGAAGTTATGAAATGGATAACATTATCATCTAACAGTTTAGTAATTACACCATTAGATACTAATTTAGTGTCTGCAATAATTGGATTGTATTTTGGTGGATCTTTAGTAAAGAAATAATATGAGTAACGAAGCACCAACAATGTTTGTATCGCAGTATAGTAAAAAAAAACCTACTTTACTTTCGCAACAAACAGGTAAAAAGAAAAAGAAAAAGAAATATAAAAAGAAAAGATAATGGCTAAACAAAAGTTTACACATTTTATACCTAGAGATAAACCTAAGAAGAGGGGTCCAGGAGCGCATAAAAAAAATAAAAATAAACATGAGAAACGTCAAAAAAAACTTACAAGGTACAAGGGTCAAGGAAGATGATTGATAAAATAATATATAAATTTTTTGGTTTGTTAGATACTTTTTCTGAATATTTAGACAAAGCATTTTTTCCAAAACCTAAAAAAAAAAATTGCAAGATATGTGGATCTAGATGTAATGGTAAGTGTAAATGAAAAATAAACCATTAAATATCTCTGAGTCTGCAGCTGTGCAAATGCCAATGAAAACAGTAGCTTCATTGATTTTATTAGTAGCAGCAGGAGTGTTCGCTTATACAGAACTTACGGCTAGGTTAGTATCTCTGGAGACATCAAGAGAATTATTTCAAAATGATTTACTTAAAAAAAGTGAACAAGTACCTGTAGACCAAGAACAAATATTTTTAATTGAAGATTTATATAAAACTGTAGAAAAAATGGAAGAGACTCAAGAAATGAATATGACTAATAAAGTAAATATAGAATTTTTAAGAGAACAATTAGATAAGGCTCTAAGAGATATAGAAGATTTAAAAGATAAAGTAAGAGCAAATGGTAATGGAGCGCACTAATGGAGTTGATTATAGCTTTGCTTATGATTGTAAATGGAGAAATCAAAGAACACAGAATACAACAATCTATGTCTGATTGTCTTAAAGGTAAAAGAATTGCAATGAGAACAAATAAAAATAATAATATTGTTTACCAGTGCATAAAGTCGATGGCTGAGTTAGAGTCAAACATCGATGGTAGTAAATCAATTAAAAAATTAATATTAGAATAATGGCTATAAGAAGAACAACCAAAGGTAAGAATGCAAACTACAGACCAACAAAGTCTGGAGCTGGAATGACGGCTAAAGGTGTAAAAGCATATCGAAGAGCTAACCCTGGAAGTAAATTAAAAACTGCAGTTACAGGTAAAGTTAAACCTGGATCAAAGGCAGCTAAACGTAGAAAGAGTTATTGTGCTAGATCTCTTGGTCAACTTAAAAGATCTTCTGCAAAAACAAGAAATGATCCTAACTCTAGAATAAGACAAGCTAGAAGAAGATGGAAGTGTTAGTGTGAAAAAAAAAGGATGGAAAAAACAAAAGGTTCAATCATTAATTTGTGGTTACTGTCAAGAATGTAATAAACAATTAATGAGTGATGAGGGTGGTTGGATCATTACTGCAAAGAGACAATATTTTTGCCATGATGGTAAAGATGGTTCTTGCTTTGACAACTATTGTGAGTTAAAACTTAAACAACATAAGGAGAATAATTATGTATGGTAAATCAAAAGCTAAAAGTAAACTAACTGCTAAACAAAAGACTTTACCAAAATCTTTACAAAAAAAGATTATGAAGTCTAAATCTAAAAAGAGAAAATAATGAAAAAAGGTTATCACAAAACTAAATCTGGTAAAACTGCAAAAAAAGGTTTGTACTACAATATTAACAAACGTAAGAAAGCAGGTACATCAAGAAGCAAAAAAAAATCTACTATATCTTCAAAGGCTTACAAGAATATGAAGTCTGGATTTAAAAAGTAGTTTTTTTTAATTCTTCAAACTCTTCCCAGATACTATTTTCTGGACCCCAATATCTTTTTTTATCTTGCTTGTTATTTAGCGAGTGTAAAATTGTTGTATGGTCTTGATTAAAAACTCTACTCATTGAAGATAGGCTTACATTATATTGCTCATGCAATAAATTATAAAGTATACTTCTAGTTCTAACTATATCTCTTGTTCTACCTTTACTAAAAATATCATTTTTACTCACAGTATATTTTTCGCAAACTTTATCGACAATTTTATTTACAACTTCTAAGTTGGCATTTTTAAATTTAATACCAACTTTTCTTTTTATATTGCTATCTACAATTGGTTGATTTTTTTGTAGGAGATCTGCTGCATACAAAAATCCTTCCGAGAACCCTACCTCATATAATCTTTCTTCCTGGTTCGTAAGAAGGTAAAATGCTTTCTTTACTTTATATATAAAGTGATTGTTGTTTATGCTATTTTTGTGTTTTTGATAGTGTGAACTTATATTTATGGTCATAGATCCCCTACGTTTTCCTTTCTTTTTTTTCAACTAACGAGTTAATATTAAGTAGTTCTCATTAACTCTTCTTTTGCCTGCTCTATTTGCCAAAGTAAATTAAAAGAATCTTGTTGATACTTATTTACTTTTACTTTTGCTTCCAGATACTTCTCATGCTTTTTTGCTTGACGATCCTTTAGCTTCTGCAGGCGCAATCGGATTTGTTCCATCATGCTCCTTTGTTACTTTTGTAAAATCAATTTTTAAATTATTGATCTTACATTCTACTAACTCACCATTATTTTTTGTGTTAGTAGCCTTCTCTGCATCATCAAAGAGTTCGATCATTTGAAATGAACACTCTCCATTGATAATTCTTTTAAATTTTTGCATAATTTTTAATTTTTTTCAACTTCTTTTTGTATTAAAAAATCTATATACTGTCTTGCTTTTTTAAGATCTTCTACTCCATTTTTTAATCTCCATCTAGAAATATATTTAATTACATTACCTTCACAAAAATTTAATTTATTAGCAATAATGAAATCAATAGGTTCTATTTTATTCATTATGTAATGTATAGGTTGTTTAATTTTATCTGACATAATTTTATTTAAGCAAGGTGGGGAAAACGGAAAGGGAAAAAAACCCCACCCTGCTTGATACCCTTTAGCCTAAGTTAAAAGGTATATTCGTTATTACCACCATCATTAGATTTTGCAATGTTGTTTTTACCTGCTCCACTTGGTGTTAAAATTACTGTCAACTCACCTTCTTTAACATTGCCGTCTTGATCTTTAGACGGAAAGGCAGCCTGGTTATACCATTTACCATTTATGTTGACACCAATGGTCCAATTTTTATCTGGGTGCTTCATATTTTTTGGACCCACATAGACAGGAAGTTTATCTGTTGGTGACTTCCAATCTTTATTTTTAGTTAGGTTGATGTATATTTTATCGGATTGATTATCCATGTTTACTCCTTAGTTATATCAACTATTGTTGATTATTGTTTAGTTTGACCTCATGCTCACGAGTTAATTTTGCAATTTGCTCATATGCTTTAAGGTTATTGTCTTTAAGATACATAACTTGATCTCTTACTTCATCTTTAACTTCTCCTAGTGATCTTGTACTATTCGTAGCAGAGATTTTTGTTATGATACTTTCTACATCAACCTCATCATCAAGGTATGTAGGTTCTTCTTCAGATTGCTCTGGAGAATTTTCTTCTGGTTCTACTTCGTAACCATCTTCATCTTTAAAACCAGTTTTTAAATTTAACGCATTTAGAAACGCATACTTTCTACTGTATGACATTGCTTGACCTGTTCCATACTTGTCAAGACCACCCATTGCAGTACATCCATCAACTATAATAAAATTTTTTGGATCATCGATGTCTGTTATTTTCATTGTACAGGTTACAATTACATTTTTAGGTGTAACGTCTGTAACATAATTACAAGTAACATATAATCTATTTTCTAATAGAGCTGCCATTGCAACTCTTTGCACATCATCATGTAATAAAGGATTGAAGTGCATACCACCTTTTTTATCTGCTTTCTTTACACCAGTTGCTTTGTTGCAAGCATTGTAAAGTTTTTCGTATATATTTTTCATATTTTTTTTATTTATTGTGTACACATTGTTTTCACTACTCATAGTTTGATACCCCATAGTTTATTGATTAATTGTTTTTGTTCATCTGCTAAGTCTTTATAATAAAAGAAATGATTTACGTCTGGTGGCTCCATCATGTTTGCTAATCTTTCGATGTTACCTTCACAAAACATAATCATTTTTTCCCACAATAAAATTTTATCTATCATGATATTATAAAGATGTTGCAAGTGATCTGCCTTCATTAACTCATGGCTCTTATCAAAGATGACATAATCTTTGTCATTAACATATACCAGGTAAGGTATTTTCTTTGTTGCCATATAGTAGAATGAAGTCTGTGTAAGGTTTTCAATTGTAGGTTCAGCTGGTAATTCTTGAGTAATCATGTTCCACTCTTCTTTACCTTTAACCTTCCTTAAATTAGGTGGTTTAGTTTTTAATTCTATAAATTTTGTTTTAGTTTCATAATCGATACGACCCAGGATAGGTTTAATCATATTAAATTCTTTTAGTTCAACATATCTTTCACAAACTAATTTTTCTTTTTCGATAATCTGCTGCACAATTTTTTTTGTAATTGGAATACAATCTTCTGCGAACTTAATCATAGCTTCCCTGCCAAACTTATCTTTTGCGTCAACAGGTTCCTTTAAATTTATAATTTCTTTTTCTTTATTAAAATTTATTTTTAAATCTTTATCCCATTCTGTCTCTTTATTTGTCTTAGTTGTATAAATAACGTCTGCAATATTTCTTTGGACCACATTGTTTACTAGGTTGCCAAAGTTTGCTTTGTATCTAATCTTCCAGGATCTTCTGATTTTTTGTGGGAATGAATAACCAATAATATTTTTTGCAAAAGGTGTAGACGTACTAGAATAAGACCAATGATCTAATCCTTCGCCACCATTAAATATTGAGAATGCTTTTTTAATTTTGTTTTTTTCCATTTTTTGCTAGGTAATACAGGCATTTATAGTAGTTGTCAACGGAAGATTAAATTTATATAACGGAGTGAAAATGAATAAAAAAAAACTACCTTATAAAAAGGTGCGAGTAATTTGGCAGGATATTTGCAGCTCAAGTCAATGGTATGATGATTTATCTGATGTTGATAAGTTTAGCTATACTTGGTGCGAAGATATTGGATACCTATATTATAAAGATTCTAAAGTAGTAAAAATATTTACTTCATTTTTTTTTGATGAGGATAAAATATCTATAGGAAATATAACTGCTTATCCTAGGTGTGTAGTTAAAAAAATAATTTACGAAAAATGACATATTCTGGAATTTTTGATGAGATTGATTGTAAGAAAGAACTAGAACGAGCAAAAAAATTTATAAAAAAACAAGAAAATATAATTTTTGCATTAGAAAAAGAAATAGAACAGAAAGAAAACGAGATAAAAATATTAAAAAATAATGGCTAGAGACGTTTATGCTTTCAGTAATGGAAAATATTCTGATTGGCACAGAAAATATGATGGAATTGCTTATATCGATATTGATAGTGTTGAGTGCTGCGCTTATTGTTATGAGCCTTTAGCTATCATTGAGACTTGTTATGATAAAGGTCAAGAATACAAGGCTACAACCCTCTCAAAGATCATCGCAGAACGGCTAAACATACCCTGTTTTTTAGTATTTTATAAAGAAGTGTCTCCTACTAGCCTAACCTTTAGAGTTAAACGTATACGAAGCCGTAAATCGCAGTTTCAGATCATGAGCGAGGACCAATGGGTCAAAATCTTGAGATCTTTGCACGACCACCATAAACCAAAATGTAAATCTAAAAAAAGAAAGGATGTATAATGAATGTAACAAGGGGATTTTTACATATTACTTATAAATTATACCACCACCTGGATATTCTGGATGGGGTAAAGAAATCTTACTGTCTAAATGTATTTTTATCTGTAATGAAGTATGCTTGGAAGAAAAATGGCTATAAAGCAGGCTTGAGACATGAAACTATTCATAAAGATACAGGTTTATGCAGGACCACTATAAAAGAATGCCTAGAAACTTTGAATAAACTTAATGTTGTTAAATCTATTAGAGGTAAATCTGGTAAAACTTATATTGTGAATGAGGTATTTTTGCGAGCCGAAAAACTTTACGAGCCGACCCAGATAGCCGTCTCACCGACACGAGATAGCCGTAATACGACTACATTAGAAGAAACATTATCCATTAATAATATAGGTAAAATAGTTAAGAGTTTTGCAGGGGATACCGAGAGAATATTAGATGAATTATCTAAACTCCCCCTTGATGAATTAAAATCAGAAACTGTTAATGTATACCTGGCTAAACAAGCTATTCAACGTAAAGAAGATAATGAACGAGAAAGCAAAGCGACTTATGTTAATTCTGATAAAATATTGAGCGCATTGTCCAAGATAAGAAAACAAGCTAATCCAAGATATAGAGAAAAAGTTGAATACAATAAACGTAATGGTATTAAACCATGGGAAAATAAATAATGCCTGGAAGAGCGCAGCAGAAAGTTTTTTGCCAGGGATTTACCAGAGCTGGATTAAGAGAAGGTAAGAAAATACCTTGTAGAATGAAAGGTTATCCACTATCTGGAGGTAAAAGGTTTAAATGTAAATATCATGGTTATCAAAACTATGATAAATTTAATAAAGCTAATTACACAGATGAAACTAGAATAAAACAACTATCAAAACTAATACAATTTAAGGATTATACAAATGACCAAATCAGAAAATACTATTACACCAAAACCAAACCAAGAATTAATAACAGAGAAAAATCTATCTACCATAGAAGAAAAGTTGGTAAACGGAATGACCCTTACAGAAATACTAAACGACAAGCAGTATCCATTCAGTTTGATGAAGTTTTATCATTACTTAAAAAAAAATCCAGAATTAGAAACCAGAATAATAGAAGCTAGAAAATTAGGTATCCAAACTCTTATTGATAAATTAATGCAAGTATTTAGCTATCAAGAAATTGAATCTCCAAACGAAGTTTTATGGATTAGAGAAAAAACAAAATTTATTCAATGGGTTGCAGGAAAAATTTCAGATTTATATTCTGACAATAAACCTACTAAACAAAATATTGATACTAAAATGACTATATCCTGGGAAGATAATACTGATGATTTGATTGATGTATCTGGGGATATAACAGATATACCCCCAGACAATAAAGATTAAAGTTTTTTTGCAATGTATTGAAATTTAGGGTCATGATTTACATTCCCATGTTTTATTCTCTTTTGATACAAAGTAATTAACAAATTCTCTGCGTGTCTCATAAAGAAATTTGCTATATCCCTTGTCTCATGATCAAAAAATCTATCTTTAGCTAGATAGCCTTCATGATAAGTTATTGACTCCCCTGGTTTAGCCGTTTGCAACCATTTTTCGTACTTCGATAGTCTCATATTTTCCTCTTTGTTTTAGTTGTTTGTTTTTATAGTGAGTGTAAATTACACCTTTAGCACTCAAAATATTTATTAAAGTTTGTTTTTTTAACTCTTCTAAATTTATTTGTTTCATAATTTATTTTTTATTTCCTCTAAATATTCTTCGTTTTCTTTTTGTATTTTTTCCTCTTCTTCCTGTTGTTTTTTTTTCTCTTCAAAAAGTTTAACTTTGTTTTTAGTTCTTACAAAGTCAATTGCTTCAAAGTCTACTGTCATATTATCCTCTGTATTTAATTTGTTTTCCACTTTCCCAATCATAATGAGTAAATCCATAAAATTCATGAAATTGTTTTAAACTCCATGATTCCATAGTTTCTTTCATTTCATTATAATAATCAAATGCACTCGCATAATCTAAAAACATTTTTTTATTATACTTTCTTAACATTATTACCCCCACTGTTCTGCCATTGCTTGAGCAATCCCAGACCAAAATTTTGATCTATCCTTTGAACCTCTTGCAACGTATCTGTTTTTGTTTTTGTTTGTATTTTTATATCTACTCGTACCACTTTCAATAAATGTTTTTACTTCTGATTTATCGATGATATTTGTAGGCTTTAATTTTGGCAATCCTTTTAACCACAATCTAGTTTTTTTTGTGTATGGATGACCAAATTCGTATGGTTGAATTTCCTGGTCATGTTTAGGCAATTCAAATATTTTTGATTGTACAGGGTTTTCAATTGCAACTTTACAATCTAAATTATAGAAGCACATAAAAAATTTTTTTGCTTCCAAACCTTTATGATAACGCTCTAAATTTAACTTTCCCTTCTGGGGATATAATCTGCAAGCACCTGCATTTGATAAATAAGTACATGGTGGATGAGCAATTATTAAATCCCAATCTTTATGTAAATGATTTAAAACGTCATCTACAATATGATTTCCAGGAATTTCAGTTGGCAAAATATCACAACTCCAGGCTTCATGACCCTTGTTTTTAAATGCTTCTCTTACAATTCCAGAGTATTCACAAGCTATTAATACTTTCATTTTTTTTAATCTCCAATTGGTTGATTTAAAAAATTACTCAATTCACAAACTTTACTTCTAACATCATAAAATTTTCTACTCAAAAAGTCTGGATGGTTCCTATCCATAATTTTATGATCAATATAAACTGAATAATTTGTTGCATGTTGCAATGGAATAAAAGATTGAGTGCCGTATTTTTTTCTGGACCCACGACCCAATACTCTAACTTTATAGCGATCTTTATTGATAAATTTTCTTATCCCTTTGATGAAATTCCAACCTTCATCATTATTTGGGATATTGTGAAAGTAATGCACACAAGCGAATTTTTTCTCTTCCTTCCGTCTTTTAATTTCTGTTGCATTTTTTATAGCTTGAATAACTTCTAAATTATTCATTATTCCCCCTTTCTTTTTATATGTTTATAATCAGAGTAATTTGAACACCACTCGTAAAAATCAAAATTTTCACTACTCCAACACTCTGCAAATGCAAGGTCGTCTCTTCTCATTTTGTTATATTCTTCTCTAGCTTCCGTTTCAGTTTTTTTAGTCATTTTTTTTCATATCCCTTCTGTTTTTTATTAATTCTTTTATAAAATATATTAATCCAAATAATAAAATTACTTTTATTTCTAATGGCATTTTTTCATATCCCTTCTATACAGTTATTATTGATACTATGATTAAAAATAAAATTATTACATAAAAATAATAATTTAAACTACTCAAATTTCCCCCCTTTCTTTTTTAAATTCCTGGTAATTTTTTGCTTTTGAATTTAAAATTTCGGAATATTCATCAACATAATAAGAGTGCGCATATTTATTTTTCTCAATCTCTTTATTAATTGCGCTTATCCTTTCATCTTTCCAATCATTTAAGATTTTTTCTATTTTTTTATTTTTCATTAATAACCCCTTTCAATTTTGTTATTAATTTTAACTACTGTTGATTTCAATTGTTTTATTAATTTTTCAGTTTCAATTTCGCTTTTAGTTTTATTGAAATTTAAAAAATTATTTAAATTTAAAGATCTTAAAAAATGGTCTATATGCATATCACCAATTTTAATTTCTTTATTCTTACTTTTAGAAAATCTTTTTTTTTCTAAAATTTGAAGTGTATCAGTTGCAATTGCTCTATTGTCAATTACACTCTGTATTTTGACTATTTCGTTAAGTGTCATATTTTTAATTATCCTTTCATTTTTGCTTCAAGTTTCTTTTTTCCGTATGTTTTTACTTTTTCAACTATAATGTTGATTGTGTCTTTTTTATAGCACAACAGACAATCTTTACATTTTTGACCTGTACAATTTTGCTCTTCTTTATGTAAATCACCCTTTACAGTATTAAAGGTTTTATCAAAATATTTTGGAATTTTACGCAAAATATGATTTGTCAATGGTGTTGAGTAAATCAAAATTAAGTTTTTTGGTTTTTCGTTTTTATCAAAAAACGGCTTTATTACATCGAACCTTTTAGACCATAAAGAAAAAGTACAATGAGGGTTTTTGATTGCAATATTAACATAATTTTGAAGGTTAATTGTTGCTTTGGTTTTATCTAAATCTAATTCACCATGAGCATTAAACCTAAAAAAAGCATTGTTGATAATTGGCAATGCGTCTGGATGTAAAACCTTAGAAGTCAATAAATCGGAATTACGTTGTAGAGCCGTTGCAACACTTTTTCGATATGTTCTTAACATTTCATTTGAATAACAAAAAGAACATATGTTGTTAGGGTCTTGTTTTTTATATTGTTGGTTACAATAACCATTGGTAACAGTATTTGTTGAAATAGCTTGAAAGCCTTCTAACTTTCCTGTCATTTTTGATATATGTATCATTATTGATTATCCCTTTTTTTTTGTTCTTTTTGGTATTCATCACAGATTTTCTTATATTCATCTGTTTTTTTATAATCATCTATTTGTTTATTAAGATGATTTATAAAAGTCTGTAAACTTTTTAAATAATTATCATTTATTATTTTATTCATTAATTAACCCCTTTCTCATTTTTTGCTTTTTGAACCATATCAACTAATTTTCCTAATGTTGCGACCTGGTTTTGCATTTCTTTTTTGCCTTCATCATTTAATTTAGAATATAAATCTAAATATAAAGGCAATTGATTTTCCCATGTATTATTTAATTTGATTTCTAGTTTTTGTTTTTTTGTCATTTTTTTACCTTTCATTTTTTTATAAATTTTTATTTATATTTTTTTTGTTTTGTAGTTGACAGATTGACGCAGTTATAATTGTGGCTAAAATGTGGCACAGCTGAAACTACTTTAGAATTGTTCTAAATACCGGTCAACCTGGGGTTGTGTTAAATTATTTTTAATGGTCCAGGAATTTATTTTTTATGGTCCAGGAATTAGAATTGGAATTAGTTAAAAGAAGCTATTCAAATTTAAACAAACAAATTTTTTTCTTATGCGTCATCACTAACGGCTTTGAAAATTTAAAATATAAAGAAATTTTTACTAACGATAATAAAAGATTATTATTAATGATAATATTTTTTGTCTTTTTGCGTGTAAAATTAAAGATTGCGCGAGGGGGTCACCCCCAGATTATGCGCGTCAATTATTATATATATACATATGGATAATTTCAACAGACACACAGACACCTAGCCAGTTATACAGAAATGCTTTTTTTGTTTTATTTTTTTTTCAAATACACTACATATGGTATATGGCTTATTTAGACACAGATGATTTTGATTGTATTGCTTATATTGACGAAAAAACCAATGCAGTAACAGTTAAATTCGTTGGTATACCTAACAAACAATCTGCAGAATTATTTATAAATTATGTAATGGTTACCCTAGGAGTAGACTTTAGACCATTAGATCAAACTGATAGATCAAAAATGATACACTAATGAATATCAAAATACCTTATACACCAAGGAAACATCAAGCATTCTTACATAAACAAATAAACAAACACAGATGGAGTGTGCTAGTTTGTCACAGAAGGTTCGGTAAAACAGTATGCATGATCAACCACCTAATAAAATCTGCCTTAATGTGTCCACACAAAAACCCAAGATTTGCTTATATTGCTCCTACATTCAAGCAAGCTAAAAGCATTGCTTGGGATTATATAAAACAATTTACTGATAAAATCCCATTAACAAAGTTCAATGAAACAGAGTTAAGAGTAGATCTACCTAATGGTGCTAGAATAACATTACTCGGAGCAGAAAACTCAGATGGTCTTAGAGGTATCTACTTGGATGGCTGCGTTATTGATGAGTACGCAAATGTTGAAGGAAAGTTGTTCGCAGAAATAATTAGACCAGCTCTAAGTGATAGGAAGGGGTATTGCGTATTCATAGGAACACCTGCTGGAATGAACAATAACTTTTATGATTTATATCAGCACGCACAAAGTGCAGAAGATTGGTTTAACTACAAAGCAAAAGCTAGCGAGACAAAAATAGTCGACCAGGAAGAATTAGACAAAGCAAAAGAAGTTATGGGTGAAAAGAAATATATGCAAGAGTTTGAGTGTGATTGGGTAGCAAACATTGAGGGTGCAATCTATGGAGAAGAAATATCTAAACTAGATGACAAAAAACAATTAGCTAGAGTTCCTTATGATCCTACCTTGCCTGTCTCTACTGCCTGGGATTTGGGGGTTGCCGACCACAGTAGTATTATTTTTTTTCAACAAAAAGGTACAGCAATACAAATAATAGACTACCACGAAGAAAGGGGTCATGGGTTACCACACTATATTCAAATGCTAAACGAAAAACCATACGTCTACAAAGATCACTTTGCTCCACACGACATTGATGTACAGGAGTTTGGCAATGGTAAAACCAGAAGAGAGATAGCTTATCAGCTAGGAGTTAGATTTAGAGTAGTACCGAAGCTACCAGTAGAAGAAGGTATTCACGCAGTAACAATGTTGTTGCCAAGATGTTGGATTGATACAGATCATTGCAAAAACTTAATAGATGCGTTAAGACATTACCACAGGAAGTACATTGACAAAAATAGAATGTTCAGATCGAAACCTGTACATGATTGGAGCAGCCATGCGTGTGATAGCATGAGGTATCTCGCTGTTGGCTTGCAAGAATTAAATACTAGACAAATTGCTCCACAAAGTGTAGCAGATAATAGTTATAGGATTATTTAATTATGGGATCTATTTTTAAACCAAAAATGCCAGCATTGCCACCACCTCCAGCTCCTGTTGAGCCACCAGAGCCAGAATTATCTGATGAGGAAAAAGCAAAAATTAAAAAAGAACAGGATGCTATAGAAAGAAGAAGAAAAGGTAGAAAGTCAACTATTCTTACTGGACCCCTTGGTGTGCAAGAGTCTGAAGAAACTAAACTCAAAACATTGTTAGGAGATTAATATGTTAGAAAAAATAAAAAAAGCTATTAAAAAAATGAAACCTGCTGCAAAAAAAACAGAACCAAAGTTTAATAACATGAATGATTTACAAAATGCAGTAGCAGTAAACAGAGAAGTTAAATCTGAAACAAAATCTGAAACTAAATCATCTTTAACTTTCGGAAAGTAAATGTCTGCAAGAGAAAACTATAGAACCTCTAATGCTTATACAAGCAACTCTTATAGTTCAACTAAAAGTAAAACTACTACAACAAATACAACAGGTGGTGGAGATAATAACAGAGAAACATACAGAACAACAACTTATACAAAACCAATAGATCCAAAAGTAAAAGCAAGAAATGATTTAGCATTAAAAGTAGCTAAACAAAAAAAGGATGCAGAAGCATTTAAAAACATGAAGTATGAACCACCAAAGTTTGTTCCTTCTATAGCTGGAAAAATTTTTTCAAATTTAGTTGGTGAGAAAACTTTTAATGTAAATAAAAGTTATTACGAAAAAAATGTTATTGGAAAAGCAAAACCTGGTGGTGGATTTTATGGTGCGTCTACAGAAGATTTTAAAGGTTATATGCAAGGAAGAGGATCTGGTACAGTTGATGCAATGGGTAGAACTATATCTAATAATAATGATGGTGGTTCATATGTAGTTGAAAAAAAAATTGGTGGAAACACTATACTTACAGAAACACCAACAAGCGCAGAAGTTTCACAAGCTAAAGCAACAGAACAAGTAATAGAAGATGAAGAGACAAGAAAGAGAAGAGTAAAAGCAAAAGGAAGATCACCAACAATCCTAACAGGAGTTACTGGCGCAACTGGTGGCTTGACTTTAGGTAAACCAAGTTTATTAGGTAGAGCATAATGGCACAATCAGAAAAATCAAAAATTTTATTATCAAGATTTGACAGACTAAAATCACAAAGAGCAAACTGGGAAAGTCACTGGCAAGAAGTTGCAGACTATATGCAACCAAGAAAAGCAGACGTAACTAAATCAAGATCTAAAGGTGATAAAAGAACAGAATTAATTTTTGATGGCTCACCATTACAATCAGTAGAATTATTATCAGCTTCATTACATGGTATGTTGACAAATCCATCAACACCTTGGTTCTCTTTAAAATTTAAAAATCCTTCAATGGAAAATGAAGATGAAGCAAAAGAGTGGTTAGAGTCTGCTACAGAAGTTATGTACTCTGCATTTAATCAATCAAACTTCCAACAAGAAATATTTGAATTGTATCATGATCTAATTACTTTTGGTACGGCAGCAATGTTTATTGAAGAAGATGAAGAAGATAATTTAAAATTTTCTACAAGACACATAAATGAAATTTATATTTCTGAAAATGATAAAGGTAGAATAGATACAGTATTTAGAAAGTTTAGAATATCTGCAAGAGCAGCAATACAAAAGTTTGGTAACGTATCAACTAACATTGAAGTTATAGCTAAGAAAGATCCTTATGAAGAAGTAGAAATACTTCATGCAGTTTTTCCTAGATCAGATTTTAATCCTTCAAAACAAGATAAAGAAAATATGCCTTTCGAGTCTATTTACATGGATGCAGATAGTGGTGATGAATTATCTGTTTCTGGATTTAAAGAGTTTCCTTTTGTAGTACCTAGATACTTAAAAGCATCACACGAAATCTATGGTAGATCTCCTGCAATGACAGCTTTGCCAGACGTTAAAATGCTAAATGAAATGTCTAAGACTATAATTAAGTCTGCACAAAAACAAGTTGACCCACCTTTGTTAGTTCCAGATGATGGTTTTTTATTACCTGTAAGAACTGTACCTGGTGGTTTAAATTTTTACAGAGCAGGAACTAGAGATAGAATTGAACCATTAAACATTGGTGCAAACAATACACTAGGTTTAAATATGGAAGAGCAAAGAAGAAACTCAATTAGAAATGCTTTTTATGTAAATCAATTAATGATGCAAGATGGTCCACAAATGACAGCAACAGAAGTTATTCAAAGAAACGAAGAGAAGATGAGATTATTGGGTCCAGTTCTTGGTAGACTTCAATCTGAATTATTAAAACCATTGATCGACAGATCATTTGCAATCTTAATGAGAAGAAATTTATTTGCACAAGCACCAGACTTTTTATCTGGTCAAGACATCGAAATTGAATATGTATCACCATTAGCTAAAGCACAAAAATCTACAGAGCTGTCATCTATCATGAGAGCAATTGAGATTATGGGTAGCTTATCAAATGTTGCTCCAGTATTCGACCATATCAATATGGATAAATTGGTTAGGCATTTAACTAGCATTGTTGGTGTTCCACAAAAAATATTAAAACCACAATCTGAATTAAATGCTGAAAGACAAGCACAAGCACAACAAATAGAACAACAACAACAGCTTCAGAACATACAACAAGTTGCAGAAGCAGGAGAAAAGATAGCACCATTAGCAAAAGCATTACCAGAAGAAGCAAAGGTAGTGGCTAATGCAGATGCAGAATAGATGAAACCAAACAAACAACTGGAACAATTAATAAAAAAACTAAGAGACAATTATCAATATATTTTTAATACAGACGAAGGCAAAGAGGTTTTGTCTGATTTAGAAAAAAGATGTCATTATCATACTACTACTAATATAAAAGGTGATAGTCATGAAAGTGCATATATGGAAGGTCAACGCAGTGTACTTCTATTTATAAAACAAATGCTGCAAAAGGAGAACAAAAATGTCAAGTGAACAGATAACACAAACTGATGTGCCTGTAGAAGAGACAAAACAAACTACTACAGACACTCCTCAAACAATTGAACAACCTTCAACTGTTGCTAAATCTTGGAAAGAAACTATTTCAGAAGAGTTTAGAAACGATCCAAATATTTCTAAGTTTACAGAAATAGATGCATTAGCTAAAAGTTATATCAATGCAACTAGAATGATTGGACAAGATAAAGTTGCAGTACCAAATGAAAACTCAACAGACGATCAATGGAATGAAGTTTATACTAAACTTGGTAGACCAGAGTCTGCAGATAAATATAAACTAGAAGTAAAATCTGAAACAGCTCCATTAGATGATACTGCAATAAAACAATTTGCAGAAAATGCTCATCAACTTGGTTTGAATAACAAACAAGCGCAAGGTATTTTAGAATTTTATAAAAATTCTATGGAAGGTTCTATTCAACAAGCAAGAGTAGACACTGAAACTGCTCAAGCAAATGCAGAACAAGAACTTCGTAAAGAGTGGGGTAGATCTTATGATGAGAATATAAAAAAAGCTGGTGCTATTGCTAAAGCAAACATGAGTGAAGATATTCTTAACATGGAACTAAAAGATGGTACTCGTATTGGAGATCATCCTTCAGTTATAAAAGGTTTTGCAAGCATTGCTAATCTAATGTCAGAAGATAAATTGGTAAGTACAGAAAGCGAGAATGTTGATAGAGGTACAGATTATGAAGCCGAAATTAGTAAACTTGTTAATGACAGGGATGGTCCATACTGGAATAAAGGTCATCCAGATCATGATAAGGTAGTTCAACAAGTATTTACATTAAGAACTATGATTAATGGATAATCAAGAATTAAGATTAGAAATACTTCGTATTGTTGTAGAGAGTGGATCAGAGAATCAAAAATCTAATCCCTTGCCAATCTGCGAAGAATATTATACATGGGTTTGTAAGGCGAGTGAAAATTCGCCTAACAAAAGAAAGACAATTCGTAAGAACCTTTCTGAC
>Ga0098042_1000055_pt1 | contig 35931 bp, 54 predicted proteins | sample 9_EtaG_FD_75066 | JGI IMG/M metagenome (GOLD analysis project Ga0098042, IMG submission 75066) | Marine viral communities from the Subarctic Pacific Ocean - 9_ETSP_OMZ_AT15188 metaG | ecosystem: Environmental > Aquatic > Marine > Oceanic | place: Pacific Ocean | collected 2015-01-10
AAATGCACAAGCACAAACTTATAATTTTTGGAATAATACTTCGCCAGTAAGCGGTAAATTTACTGTTTCTTCAGATACAAATGTAAACAGTTCTTCAGGTAATTATATCGCCTACTGCTTCCACAGCGTAGCAGGAATACAAAAAGTCGGTTCTTATACAGGAAATGGTTCTGCGAATGGTCCTATAGTTGAAACAGGATTTGAACCTGCGTTTTTACTAATAAAACAAAGTTCAGCATCTGGTAATGATTGGGTTATTTATGATAATAAAAGAGATACAGAAAACTCAAGATATAAGTATTTAAGTCCAAACAATGCTAATACTGAAGGCAGTAATGATGCGAGTAATTATCCAATAGTAGATTTTTTAAGTAATGGTTTTAAGTTAGCAGGTACGGATGGAAGAGTTAATGGAAGTCAAACTTACATCTATCTAGCTATAGCAGCAGACCCTGATACTACTACTCCAACTGTAGAAAATAGTTTTGATGTTGTTACTTGGACAGGAGATGGTAATGATAGAGATATCAATGTAGGATTTAAACCTGACCTTGTATGGATAAAAGCAAGAACTGCAGACCCTGTTCAGGGTTCGGCTAATCATTCTTTATTTGATAGTGTTAGGTTTAGCAATGGTGGTTATGTACTATATAGCAACCAAACCTACGCTCAAGAAACATCTACTTATCAAGGAGCAGTTACTCAATATAATTCTAATGGATTTTCTTTAGGAGCAGGGACAAATTCATCTTTCCCCTATTTTGACGTAAACCGTACTGGAATAAACTACGTTGCTTGGGTTCTCAAGGCTGGAGACCACGATGAAAACTTACCACAGATAAACACAGAGGGTAGTATAGATAGTGTTGTATCAGTTAATGATGAAGCAGGATTTTCTATAGTGAAATATACAGGAAATGGAACACAGGGTGCTACTGTAGGTCATTCATTATCTTCACCTCCAGAACTTATACTTTGGAAAAATACAGATGCAACATCAAATTGGCTTGTTTATTCACCTCTTATAGGTAGTGATTCGGAATGGTTATATTTAAATTTAACTAGCTCAAAACAAGACAGCGGTAGTCAAAACGAATATCCTACAAATAAAACTAATCCTACTTCAGATGTAGTAACAATAAATGGAGCAGGGTCATCTAATAACATAAATATATCAGGCGAAAATACAATTATGTACTGCTTCACATCTATAACAGGTTATCAGAAAGTTGGTAGCTATCTTGGGAATGCTACAGCTTCTAGCGGAACTACACAAGCTATAACTACAGGATTTACTCCAAAGTTTTTACTAATAAAATCTACAACGCTAGCAGGTCAAGAATGGAATATGATTGATTCAGTAAGAGGACGTAGAGAAGAATTATTTGCAAATTACTCTAACGCTGAACAATCTAATTCAAACGACAATGGCGTTAAATCTTTTGATACAAATGGCTTTACTCTTGGTGATGGTACTGCATACAATAGAAGTGGAGAAACTTACATATATTTAGCAATTAAATAATGGAAGATTTAAAGATTTATAGTTTAAACGCAATAGCATTAGCTTTTTCAATTAGTTCTATAAATCCTATTCTACAAGCTGTTTCTTTATTATTAGCAATAGCATATACAATAATTAGTATTAGTAAAAAATTAAAATAATGGCACTTCCTAAAAATGGCGTAGCAAGAGAAATAAGAAGTTATGTAGGATCACTACTAATATTTTTATTTGTTATAGGACTTATAGTCGCTTTAATACAGTTTCCTGTACTAGATACTAACAAGGAGGTCGTAATGATGTTAATTGGAACAATTAGTGCGAGTATCGGTATAACCGTAGCTACTATAACAGGAAGTAAACCAGATGACATAAACGCTCTTAAACAATCTTTAGAAAAAAAGGAACACCAAATTGAAATGCTTGTAAAAGCTAAAGATAATTTAGAGGAAATGGTTATAAACCTCCAAAGAGAAATGCTACAAAACCAAGATAATATGATGGACAAAATTATATTAAAAGCAGCAATGGATTTTGATGATAAAAATAACCCACCAAAAGAAAAATTATGAAAGAAATAAAATGTAAATGTGGTTGTACTAGCGACCCTAATGGTTATTGTGACGGTTCACACTTAAATAATAAATTATGAAAAGATATTGGATTTTAGCTAAAGAAAAAGTAATTGATTACGTTTCTACAAATTGGCAGAGTGACGGATATTACAATAAAAGTAAAATTATATTTATAGGAGTTGTATTATTCTTTATGATTTGGAAACTACTTTATAGTATATTTGTATGAATCTTAATTACTTTTCCCTTGATGAGTTTAACTGCCCTAGTTTACCTGATTCAGGTAAGAATATGGATATTAACTTTCTTTATAAACTTGAACACGCTAGAGAACTTGCAGGTGTACCCTTTAAAATCACAAGTGGTTACAGGACAAAAGACCACAACGCTAAAGTTGGAGGAGTACCAAACTCAAGCCACCTCATCGGAGTTGCAGCCGATATTGCTGTTAGCGGAGGAAACCAAAGATACATTATTCTTAATGCCCTTATTAAAGCAGGATTCAAAAGGTTGGGAATCGCTAAAACCTTTATACATTGCGATACCGATGATACAAAACCAAATTCAGTTTGGACTTACTAATACAGTAGGAAGCACATTATGTCTACTCCCAAAAAGAAATTTAAAGATACTAAAGTAGGTCAATTCCTTCTAGATAAAATACCTGACGTAGTTGGAGCTGTAGCAGGTAATACAGCAGTAGGTAGTGTTATACAAGCTATTATCGGTGGGTCTGATATGAGTGATGCCGATAAAGAGGTTGCGTTGGAGAAGCTAAAGCTGGAAAGAGCTGAAATAGATGGTACAACTAGACGCTGGGTAGCTGACGCTAGATCAGGTTCATGGTTAGCATCAAATGTTCGCCCATTAGTTTTAGTTTTTCTAACGGTTTCCTATGTTGTTGGATGGTATTTAAGTTATCCTTTAGATTCAATTACTGGTCTTTTATCAATTGTAATTGGAGGATACTTTGGTTCTAGAGGTGTAGAAAAAGTATTTGGCAACTCAAAACATAAATAATGGCTAGAGGCAATATATTTGTATATAGAGAGAAGAAAAAAGTAAAGCGACCTAATACCCATAGTAAGTCTAAAAGTTCCTCTGTAAAGTCTTCAAAGAATTATAAGAAAAAATATAGAGGACAAGGAAGATAATTTTTGTTTATATAGAATATAAATTATATATTTGTCTTGTGTTTCATAAATAATAAATTTAGGCATTCACCTTAATTCATTGTTTGTTTTTGTTTTATATATAGTAAGGGGGGATATCTATCCCCTCTTTTTTTGGCACTTCTAAAATAATATTATATATTTGTCTTTATGAAAACAATTAATGAAAAACTGGTGGATATTCAGGGGAGACTGAAAGCACCGAAAAATCAACGTAATAATTTTGGTAATTATAATTATAGAAGCTGTGAAGATATTCTAGAGGCTGTAAAACCAATACTATTAGAGCATAAACTCACAGTTAATCTTACTGATGAGACGATCCAATTAGGTGATTTATATTTTATACAAGCTATTGCTGTTATTTCAGATGGAGAAAAAAGCATTTCTGTCAAGGCTCAAGCTGGTATAAACATAAATAAGAAAGGTATGGATATAGCACAATCTTTTGGAGCTTCTAGTAGTTATGCTAGAAAGTATGCTCTTAATGGATTGTTTTTGATAGACGATACCAAAGATGCTGATGCAACTAATAAACATGATACTCCAGTAACTCCTATTGAGTCAGGTAAAGCTTGGTTGCAAAAAGATTCTGTTCAGTTTAACAATGCTAGAAAAGCAATGCAAGAGGGCTTCTCCTTGACTGATATTAGAAAGAAGTATAAAGTTAGTAAAGAAGTAGCAAAATTATTAGAATTATAATTATGAATAAAGATAGAAAGTATGTCGGTAACGGCAAGAAAGTAGGGAACTACGATATGATTAACATATCCATTAAAAAAAGTCAACTAGAAGGTAATTGGTTTGAGTATAAGGGAGAACATTATGTTAAGTTAACTATAGGTAGTTTAAAAGAGACTGATCAGTATGGGAAAACTCATAGCGTATGGATAAATGATTACAAGCCAGATCCAGCTAAAGCTAAAACCAAAGCTGATAGTAATGTTGAAGAGGTAGATTTACCATTCTAGCTGATTTAAGGGGGGTTAACACTCCCCTTTAATTTTATTATTATGAGTAAAAAAAACAAAGTTAAATACGTTAATATAGATTTAAAAATGAAGGGACTTACAAATAACGAACTTATGGTTTTCTCCCATATAAAATCATTATGTAAAGGAGTAAAGCCATATTGCTTTGCAAGTAGTAATTCACTATCAGAAACATTGAATGTAAGTGAAAGAACTTTATATAGAATTCTTAATGATTTGGAGGGTAAGAATCTAATAAAACGTGAAACAAAAGCATCAGGTAGGGGTCATGGTAAATTTAGAACCATAAGAGTCCTTACAACTGCCAAAACGGCAGACATATAATATATATATAACTATATAATAATTTTATATATAGTTATATATTGTTTTATATATAGTACTATATATTAAAAATAAAACTATATGTTAGATAAACTAAATGAATTAGGAATAACACTACCTAATACTGCAAGAACTGAAGTTAAAGTAACTTGTCCGAATTGTATAAAGATTGGTAAAACCCATTATAAAGATAAATGTTTAGCAATTAATTTAGATAAGGGAGTATTTTTATGTCATAAATGTGGTTTTAAAGGTAATTTAAACAAAAACAAAATGGAAGAACCAAAGGTATATAAAGTGCCTAATGAAAACTTATTACAACCTTTAAATAAAAAGGGTAAAGAATATTTAAATTCTAGAGGTATAACTGATGATGTTATTAGAAATAACAGGATTAAATCAACTAAAAGAGGAGATATAATCGTATTCCCATACTATCGTGATGGAGAAATAGTCAATTACAAAACTAGAGGTATAGATGGAAAGTTCTTTACACAATCTAAAGATGCAGAACCAATTATATATAACTATGATGGAGTAGTTAATAAAACTCCAATAGTTATTTGTGAGGGAGAGATAGATTCATTGTCTTGGGAAGTTGCTGGTGTAAATACCCATACATCTGTAAATATGGGAGCCCCTAATACAGCAGATAAGAATATATCAAAGAAGTTAGAGTGTATAGACAATTGTTATAACGTCTTTGAAGTATCTAAATGCGTTTATATAGCAGTTGATAATGACGAGAATGGTCGATATCTAGAAAAGGAACTAATTAGACGTATTGGAGTAGAGAAATGTAAAATAGTCGATTTTAGCCCTTTTAAAGATGCTAATGAGGTATTACTCCAAGAAGGTAAAGAAAGTCTATTAGAGAGGCTTAAATTAGCTGAAACACCTAAAGTGGAGGGTATCTTTTCACTAGATGATGTTGAAGATGATTTATTAGCTGGATATCATAAAGGTCAAGATATGGGAACAACTACCTATGTTCCTCAAGTAGATGCTGCATGGACTTGGAGAAATGGTGAGGTAAATGTTTGGACAGGATATCAAAATGAGGGTAAAAGTTTATTCTTAAATCAGTTGTGTGTTGTAAAGGCTGCTAAAGAAGATTATAAGTTTGCTGTTTTCTCTCCAGAAAATATGCCAATGACAGATTTCTATAATGATTTAATAGAGATGTATATTGGTAAATCAACAAATCCAAAATACCCACATCAAATGTCTATTGATGAGATGAAGGAAGGAATGCAATTTGCTAAAAAACATTTCTATTTAATATATCCTAATAAGTATTTTTTACTTGATACTATATTTGATAAAGCGAAATATTTAGTAAGATCTAGAGGAATTAACAGTTTAATAATTGACCCATACAATACAGTTCACCATAAGATAATGAATGGAGAGCGAGAGGATTTATATATATCTAGGTTTATGGCAGAGCTTAAAAGATTTGCTATTGACAATAAAGTTTCTGTTCATTTAGTAGCACATCAAGTTACTCCAAGAAGAGATGAAACTGGTAGATATCCAAAACCAGATGTTAACTATGTTAAGGGAGGAAGTGAGTTTGCAAATAAGTGTGATAATCTATTATATGTTTGGAGACCAAATAGGGCAGTTGACTTTTCAGATAAATCTGTTATCTTTGGTTCACAGGAGATTAAGAAACAGAAATTAGTAGGATATCCTCAAGATGTTGAGAATATACAATTCAACATAAAAGAGCAGCGTTATTACTTTAATAACAAAACCCCTTTCACAGAGATAGATGAAGAAAGATGTAATAACAATGTCACTCCCATTATTCATAACGAATCGGAGTAATAAAAGAAAATGGTTAACTTTGAATAATTATCGTAATTGGCATTATCAAGTTAGTAATGATATTAAACGTAGATTTAAAAGTGAAGTATTTGATAAATTAGATTTTAAGATTGAGGGTAAAGTAAAAATAGAATACTTTTATTTTGCTCCTGATAAGAGAACTAGAGACCTAATGAATGTGATATCAGTAATAGATAAGTTTTTTCAAGATGCTATGGTTGATAGAGGTTGTATTGAATCTGATGATTTATCTACTGTTGTGGAGGTTAATTCTTGTTACATGGGAATTGATAAACAAGACCCTAGATTAGATGTAATGATAACTAAATTATAAAATATGTATTTTCAACTTTTCCCCATTTATGGGTTTAGTGTTGGATTCAATTATTGGAATTCAAAAATGGATGAAATAGAATCTGATGAAACAGAACATCTATTTCAATTTCTTATCGGTGTAATCGGAATATCATTTCACGTTTGGAGAAAAGAGTAATAGATATACTAGCTGAAAAGCACAATGACTGGATCAATATGGCAAAATCATTTGGAGTCTCTCCAGAGGATGCTAACGAGTTAGTTCAGCAGATGTATATTAGAATTACAGATTATGTAACTAACCCTAAAAAGATATTGTATAACGAAATAGAGGTTAATACATATTATGTTTATGTAACTCTTCGTAACTTATATTTATCTAAACATCATCTAAATAAGAAGAATACTGTGTATATCGATGATCAAAAAGATATAGAAGAAATACTTCTTCCAGAAAGTTTAGAACAGCAAAAGAAAAAATTTGATGAGATCTTTGACAGGATAGATAAGATAACTCAAAACTGGTATTGGTATGATAAAAAGATATTTAATATACATTTCTTTAACCAGATGAGTATGAGGAAGATATCAAGAGAAACTAAAATAAGTTTAAGTTCAATTTTTAATACATTAAGTAATGGCAAGAAAAAAATCAGGGAAGGGGCGATTGAAGAATACAGGAAGTACCTTAAGTCGAAATCAAAAGACTAAATCAACAGGTTTAGGCGATACAGTAGAAAAAGTGTTTAAAGCTGTAGGAATAGATAAGGCTGTGAAGTTTATAGCTGGAGAGGATTGTGGCTGCTCCGATAGACGTGAGATTTTAAATAAAGTATTTCCTTATCAAAAACCAGAATGTTTAAACGAGAAGGAATATAACTTCTTATCAAAGTTCTTTGAGACTAGACACCCCCAGATAAAACCAAATGAGCAGGAAGCTTTATTAGACGTTTATAATAGAATATTTAAAGATAATGTTGAAATGACTTCTTGTGGGTCTTGTTTCTTGAATAATGTATATAAGAAGTTAGAAAGAGTTTATAAAGAATATGATAAGCAATGAGTGATAGTGTAAAAAAATATAATGAGATGATAGAATCTGGTGAATGGACTTCAGATTCAACAGGATATAAACATTTACCTAAAGATCCTGTAGTTGAAAGGGTAATAGATAGTTTTAGATCTAGATCTAGAGACGGCATATTAAAGTATGGAACTACCCTTCATGATAATCCAGATGGGTTCTACAAATGGATTCAACACGCTCAAGAAGAAGCTATGGATTTTATACTGTACCTAGAGAAAATTAAGAATCTAAACAAGTGATAGAACTTCATATAGATCAAAACATAATAGAATATTCTAGGAAACTTACTAAAAATAAAAACTTTGGTAGGAGAGGGAAGTATGATGGATCGCCAAGACAACAATTTATCGGAGTTGTTTCAGAGAATGTAGTAAGGAAATATCTTGGATATAAACCTATGATGTTAAATGGATTTGATGGAGGGTATGATATAGAATGGAATGGATATAAGGTAGATATAAAATCTATGGAGAGAGCTGTAAATCCAAGACCTCACTACGTTAATAATTTTGTAGATTATCAAAGAAATCATAAAGCAGATGCTTTTATGTTTTGCTCTGTAAATACTAGGACTAAAAATCTATGGGTATGTGGATGGATAACTAAAAAGGAATTTCTAGATGAAGCTAAACTTTATAAGAAGGGTTTTATTAGAACTAGAGATAATGGAACTTCATTTAAATTAGATGCTGATAACTGGGAGATTGAGAATTATAAATTATATAGTATAAACAAATGAAAGAATCAGAGTTATTTAAAATGAAACACGACATTAAAATCACACAACAAGCTCTTGTCGTAGCTTTAGAAAAAATAAAAAGATTAGAAGATGCCGCTTTTAAAACCAAAGAAGTACGAGACGAATAAAGATTTCACCAGAAGATGTATGGGGAATGCAAAGATGGGGGCTGAATATAATGACAGAGACCAGAGATTTGCAGTTTGTCAAACAATATGGAAAGATCAATTTACTCCAAAAAAATAATATTCTTTTGTCAGTTCAAAAATTGTTATATCTTTGTTGAAAAGATAAACAATGAAAACGCTTAAACTTATTCTTTTTAGCCCACAGAACCTTATTCTGTTCATTGCTATAGTTATATTATTTATAGTTGACTTTATCTTAAATGTTATAGTAACTCCTTTTGCTTTTTCTATACATTATATAGAGAAGGCAATAAAATATATATTAGATCAAATACAATAATTATGGGAAAAACAAAAGATTTATTTAAACAGTTAAATCACGAGGATAGTGCTGTTGAGTTTTATGCAAGGCTTAATTTATTAAAGGAGTGTCAAGAAGATTTGATTGATCCTGAAGTATCTCCAGAGATGAAAAAGATAATCATTAAAGCAATATTAGTATGAATACAATAACAACATTTGATGGTAAGTTTTGGGATAAGCAAGAGCTATTAAGTAATATGATGGATGATGATTTCTATTATGGATATCTTGGGAGTAATGTACTTTCTAGCTCTAGCTGTACCAAGCTATTAGATTCTCCTACAAAATATCAAAACAGTTTAAATGAAAGATCTGGAGATAATCATCAGGCATTAAGAGATGGGTGGCTGCTCCATTGTAAAATATTAGAACCAGAAAGATGGAAAGATTTGCACTTTGTAGATGTTGCTAGTAAGAACAGTAAGGTTTATAAAGAAGCTTTGGCTGAACATAATCATGTATTTACATATAAAGAACAATGGATGGCTGAAGATTTATCAGAGGTTATTTTAGGTAATTCAAAATGTCTTGATATGTTGAAGGGAGCAAGGACAGAAGTTCCAGCAATAGGAGAAATATCTGATATACCATTTCGTGCAAAAGCAGATATTCTTGGAGGGGACTATATTGTGGATTTAAAAACTACTTCTGGTGATCTACAAAAATTTAGATGGAGTGCTGATAAATGGAACTATGATATGCAGATGTACATTTACTGTACTCTTTTTGATATATCATATAAGAATTTTACATTTGTTGTAGTCGATAAGTATAGCAAATGTTTGGGTATATTTGAATGCAGTAAGGACTTTTATAAATCTGGAAAGATTAAAACATTACAAGCTATTAGAATATATAAAGACTTCTTCATAGAGAAAAAGAAATCAATTAAAGAATTTTATCTGTACGATGTACTTTAGTAAAGAAGAATGTTACAATGATACTTACCTATCTCTGTGTATAGGTTTATTAGGTGAAGAAGAAGTTCATCATCTATTACGTTATTATAGAGATTTAGAATACTACGAATGTTGTAGTGGAATAGCACAAGCATATAAAGATTATAAAAATAAAGACCATGAACTCGATAGAGCAAATAGCCCTGAATAAACAAACAAAGAAAATAGCTTTAACAACAGTAAACAACTATTTTAATATAAGTATAAACAGAAACACTAGGCAACGTAGATATGTGTTAGCTAGATCTATATTTTATAAAGTATTAAGGGATAATACTAAAATGTCATTTCAAGAGATAGCAAGTATATTTAATAAGAACCATGCAACAGTTCTCCATTCTATAAAACAATTAGAAGGTTATATGGAATATGATTCTTCATTGAGAATTGATTACATTACTATAAATCGTATGTTTTTAGATTCTATAGATAAGATACTCACAGAAAAGTTTGTTGATGCTGAATTTGACAACCCACAGTATATTGATCTCCTTACTAGCTTCAATGAGATTAAAAACAAATATAATAAACTAAAGGAGATACATAATGTTTTAGTTATAGACAGCGAAAAGATAAATGAGAAGTACAAGAAGTTAAAAGAGTCCTCCGATGCTAGAGAGCGTTATTATAAGAGAAACGGATATATTATAGGTTAATGGAAGAAAAGAAACCAAAGAAATTAGATGGGAGAAGAAACAATGGTGCAGTTAAAGGTATATATAGGGGTCAAGGTAGACCTCCAAAGATAAAAGAGAAAGAAACTAATGCACTTACCTTAAAGGCTCTTAAAAAGGCTTTTGGTAGTGAGGAGAAGGCTTGGATATTTATAGCAGAGAAAGCCTCTGAAGGTAACTTTAATTACGTTAGGATGTTATGGGAATATCGTTATGGTAAACCTAAAGATCAACAAGAGTTAAATGTAAACACAAACTTAAATATACCAATAATTGATTTCGGTAAACCTAAAACAGTAGATGTAGATCACGAAGAAATAATAGATAATGGCGAATAAGATAGATTTAAACCCAAAGTACGAAAAGTTATTTAGTGAAGACAGTAGATACTTTGTCATCACAGGAGGTCGTGGCTCTGGGAAATCTTTCGCTGTAAATACATTTTTAGTTCTACTTACTTACGAAGAGAACACCAAAACATTATTCACTCGCTATACCATGAGTTCAGCATCTATGAGTATTATTCCTGAATTTAAAGAGAAGTTAGAGCTTATGGGGATTGAAGATCAATTTGAGATTACCAAGACAGAAATAACAAATAAACGTAATGGAAGCTCTATATATTTTAGTGGGATCAAAACTGCATCTGGAGATCAAACTGCGAAGCTAAAGTCTATACAGGGTATAAACACCTTTGTATTGGACGAAGCAGAGGAGCTAATGGACGAACTATCTTTCGATAAGATAGACTACTCCATCCGTAGTAAAACCTCTAAAAACCGTTGTATATTGATTTTAAACCCTACTACAAAAGAACATTGGATATACCAAAGGTTCTTCCAGAATAGATCTATTCCTGATGGATTTAATGGTACTAAAGAAGGAGTAACCTATATCCATACAACTTACCTAGACAACCTGCCTCATTTAAGTAATTCCTTTGTGAATCAAATAGAGAGGATGAAAGAACGTAGACCAGAGAAGTATCAACATCAAATACTAGGTGGATGGCTACAAAGAGCAGAGGGTGTAATATTTAAACATTGGCAGATCGGTGAGTTCAATAGGGATATAGATTCAATATATGGGTTGGACTTTGGATTCTCTAATGATCCTACTGCACTTGTAGAAATTGCAGTTGACAAAGAAAGGAAAATTATTTGGTTAAAGGAGCATTTATATAAAAAAGGTTTAGTTACCTCCCAGATATATGATTATTGCGTTAGAATTGCTGGTAGAAATCTAATAGTGTCGGATAACTCTGAACCTCGTTTACTATCAGAAATGAAGATGAAGAATCCTCCACTTAATATTACTCCAACAATAAAAGCAAAAGGATCTATTGTTACTGGTATATCATTGATGCAAGATTACAATATAAATGTAGAAGGAGAAAACCTGATCAAAGAATTTAATAATTATGTTTGGGCAGTTAACGGTGTGAAGCCGATTGATTCCTACAACCACCTTTGCGATGCTAGCCGTTACGGAATTCAATACTTACTTACTCGTTCAGTTCCTAAAGGAATGTATATAGTTAAATAATTTTTGTATATTAGCATAGTCATGATAGACTTTTTTTTCATTTGTTTTGAAAAGGGGTATTTAGAAATAAGTACCCTTTTTTTTATATTTTATTTGGCAGTTCTAAAAAAAGTATTTATATTTGAACAAACATTAACAATTTAAAATTATGAAAACAAAGTTTTATTTATTTACACAAAATAATTCAGAAGGCTATTTCATTAGAGATAATGGTCTTGGGGTAGATGCTAATATGTTTATAGAGGCTAGAAGTGAAGATGAAGCATTTATTATATATCATTCTATTGAAGAGTCATATGGAGAAGCTGATTTTAATGAGTATTGCGATTGCTGTGGATGGAGATGGGATAAAGAGGTAAGTGATATTTATGATGATATTCCTGATTGGAAATTATCTGATCGTTCTAGTTCTATAATAATGTTATCAGGTAAGATCATAAGAATAAGGGAAGATGAAAAAGAAGAAAGTCTAATGACTTATCATGATACGGATAAACTTAAAACAACCTGCTTAATTTAAAATTATGGAACAAACAGAATTTCAACAAGTATTAGAGATCTATAAAGACCTCTCACTTAACCAAATGGAACATTTACTCAACCTTATGAGTAAGCATATCGATATACCACATTATCAAGATGGAGTTACAAAATCTCTTGAAGTAGATAGTGTATATATGAATGGAGCAATTCTTCAACTTAATACTGATGCATTTGCTGACCATTGTAATAATTTAAATAAAGACAATGATTAAATATATAAATAAATTAGTTAAATTATATGGAGACGTAAATAATTCAGGCAATTATATTTTATCCTACAAAATACATTCTATTATAATAGATATGATTGAAGATGATCAAATAAGCGTGAATGAATCTACAGAAATAATCAAGGAACTAGGTGAAGCTAGAAACATAAAAACAACTTAAAATGAATAAAAGAGAAAAAGTTTACAACGCAATTAAATCAGCTAATGGTTTAATATTTAGTATTGAGTTCGTGAAAGCCGACCAAACTAAAAGAAAGATGATTTGTCGTAGTGGAGTTAAGAAACATCTTAATCCAAACGGTAAGAGGATAAAAACCTCCCATCCATTAGAGATAGGGAAGATGAGAGTATTTGATCTGGAGAAGAATCAATATAGATTCATTAACCTAGACAATGCATTTAGAATTACAATTAACGGTAAAAGTTACGAGATATGATAATAGATGTAAGAAGTGAAAATAGCGTATACATTACTATAGGTGATTATACATATTATATTGATGACTCCACAGGAGAGCGTATTATGAATAGTTGGAAAACTGAACCAGACAATTAAATAACTATGGTACATTTATCTGATAAATTAAGGAACATAAATCTAAAAGTATCTAGAGATGAATTAAATATTATTCAGGATCTTATTGCTCAAAGAATTGGAGAAGATAAAAATTATAATTTAGTTGATGAAGAGTTGATTGATCTTATGCATTCAATAGAATCTCAAACGATGTAAATTCAATAGGGGTAGCAATTCAATACCCCTTTGTGAATTCAATACCCATAAATTCAATAGGGTACGAAGGGCTGCGAAGCCCTTTTTTTATTGGGTTTAGCTTATTTAGAATTAATATAAATTAACATTTTATCAACAAAATATTTTTTACATTGGTTAAATTGTTCCATATTTGCATAGAGCAAAAAAGCTCAAAAGCAAATATTAATTAAAACTTAAATACAAGTGGAAACAATAGAAAAACTAAAACCATTAACTAACAAAGAAAAAAAATATATCTGGGCGACATTCATCGAATTACTAGTAATGAATGGATATAATATCCAAAAATTATTATTCAACCCCCCTAGATTAAAGCACATGAATTGTACTAATGTTATTGATGAAATAATAAAGCAAGAAAATATTTTTTCAGGGAATACAAAAGATAGTTTAAAAGAATGGGAGCTATTAAAAAATAGGTATAATTTCGGAATTAACAGTATTATATAAAACTTAAAACAATGGAAAAAAAGATTATTACACTAATAGACAAAACAAGTAAATATTTAACGTATTTATATATACCTTTTTTTATATGGGTATTTATTCAGATCATCTTAAAAGCTTAATCAATGGAAAAAATACAAAACATTATAAAAGAAATATCAATAAAAAAAGATATTCCAAAAAACCTTTTAAGTACTGGAATAAGTAACAGTAAGACAGCTAAAAACAGCCTAAAAACATTTATTCTGTATTTAGCCCCCTACGATCAAAACAGCAAAAAGCATAATCTTTGTCCAATGGCTTCGAAAGGGTGTGCAGCTGCTTGTTTGTTTACTGCTGGAAGAGGAGTAATGACTCCTGTAATTGCTGGACGTGTTAAAAAAACAGAATATTTTATCAGAGACAAAAAAGCATTTATAAATCAATTAGCTCAAGAAATAGAAATTAAATGTTTGACAGCTTATAAAAGAAATGAAAAAATAGCTTTCAGGCTAAATGGAACGTCTGACATTGATTTTATATACTTACTTGAAAAATACGCTAAATTTGATATAAGTAAATATAAAGACGTAGCATTTTTTTATGATTATACAAAGCTAATATCTAAAATAAAAAGGTATAAAAACCATGTAAATTACTTTTTAACCTTTTCTAGATCAGAGGAAAATGAAAGTGCAGCAATAGCAGCTTTAAATGATGGAGCAAACGTCGCAGCAGTTTTTAGAGATAAGCTCCCTAATTTTTGGAGAGGCTATAAAGTTATAAATGGTGATAGAAGTGATCTTGAAATGATATATCATAAAAATGTTGTTCTAGGATTAAAAGCTAAAGGAGAAGCAAAAAAAGATAAATCAGGATTTGTAATTTAAAAATAATATCATGGCACATCTCCACACATTCGAAATAACATATATAAAAGACGGAAACGAATACACTAGAAATTATACTAAATTTTGTAAGTATCCGAAAAAAACAAAACTATATAAAGAAATAAAATACTTAATGAATAATAACTTAATAACAGAATTTAAAATATTTTAACCATGAGTAATAAAATAAAATTTAATCACAATATAAAAAAGATTAAGGAAGAAAGGAAGCTTAAAAAACTGTTGATCCAAGAAAAAACGGATTTAGAGCTAAACTATATTACTTCTAATTTTGGAAAAGTTAATCTTTATTAAATAAAATAAAATAATCTTTAATTAAATATAAGCCCCTTTTTTAGGGGTTTTTTTATTGCCTGATCTTATCTAATTGCTTGATAATCATTATAAATGAGTTTAAATAGCTGGGGCGGTCTTTACTTACACCCTCACAAACGCATTTTAAGCCCCTTTTAAGAGCGTTTTAAGTTTATTTGATATATACCTACCATAGCTACAATTTAAGGGTTTTAAATGGACTCTGGCGGGATATTTGGTGAGTGGACTAAATAACCTACACTCTATTTATGGACTCTTTAGAACTGCCAATGTGAATTCAATAGGTATTATTTGTATCTTTATATTATGAATCTAATAGGTATGTTTGACACGATGCAATATGAAGCTTTTCAATGGTGTATTGAAAATAATATAAAGGTATATTGCCTCCCAGTTAAAAGGGGAGATAATCGATATGCTATTGAGGTAAATAACAATGGAAATATAACTACTAGTGAAAAAAAATATAAGAAGAATGAAGTGGATACTAAAGTATGGGAACTATATGTCCATATGTACCTGAAGTACAGCACTTAAACTCTTTAGAACTGCTAAAATGGCACACATATAATATATAGTTTATTATTAGTAGTATAACTATATGTAGTAATATGAGTAACTATATATACAGTATAACTATATATATCTCTATGCCGTTTTGGCATCTGTAAATAGAATAGATACAATAATTTAAAATACAATTACTTTTAATATGAAGAGAATAGAACTAACAGTACCAGCTTCTTTAGAGTCTATAACTTTAGGGCAGTATCAGAAATACTTAAAGATTGCTGATAATAATAAAGGAGAAGAGTATAACGATTTTCTAAACAAGAAGCTCGTTGAAATATTTTGTAATGTTGACCTTAATGATGTGGAGTCTATTCCTGTAGTAGAATTCGAAAAGGTACTAGGAATAATACAAGAAGCCTTTGAGAAGAAATGGGGACTAACTAAAAGATTCAAGCTTCTAGATGTAGATATGGGATTTATACCTAAACTAGATGATATGAGTTTAGGAGAATATGTAGATGTAGAAGGTTCTATTGGAGATTGGCAAGAAATGCATAAAGTAATGGCTGTGTTGTATAGACCTGTCAATTTCTCCCAAAAAGATAGTTATACTATTGCTCCTTATAGTCCTAGTGAAGAGGTTAAAGAACTTATGAGGGAGATGCCTTTAAGTGTTGTTATGGGAGCTGTGGTTTTTTTTTATCATTTAGGGATCGAGTTATCGAAAGCTTCCCTGAACTTTTTGGAGAATCAGGCGAAGAAAGTCAAGACCTCTCACCTCAAGGAGGCTTTGGAAAAAAATGGGGTTGGTATCAATCAATTTATGGACTCGCTAAAGGAGACCTCACAAAGTTTGACACAGTTACAGAAGAACCACTTTACAAATGTTTAATGTATTTAGTATTTGAAAAGGAGAAAAACGAATTAGAAGCGATGATGATTAAAAAATCAATGAAACGATGAAAGAATATTACGACTTAATAGATAATATATACAATACACTAATATCTGATAATTCTATAAATACAGTTACATCTGGAGATATCTTTGATGTAGACTTATCTAAACAAACTATATTCCCATTAGCCCATCTAATAATATCAGATATTTCATTTGGTCAAGGACTAATGACTTTTACGTTTAATGTTATTGCGATGGATATAGTAGATGAACATAAGGATAATAAACAGTCTACTAATAACCCACAATATTTATCAGATAACAAACAAGATGTTCTAAATACTATGCTTTCTGTTATAAATAGATTACAAGGATCTGTTAGACAGGGTTCTTTAAATGATGAAGGGTATGAAATATCAGGCACTCCATCAGCTAGTCAGTTTGAAGATAGATTTGAGAACTTACTAACTGGATGGTCACTTACTATGAGTATTGAGATGAGAAATGATAATGTAACTTTCGGAGGAACTGCTTGTGATTAATAAATTTAAAAATACTAAATCTTATCTAGATAACTTCTCACAGGAACTTGTAAAACTACTAAAGATAGAGATAGGTCGTTCTAGGAAAAGACGATCCATGAATCCTAGAGGGAGAAATACTAATAGCCCTATTGATGCTAGTGGTCAATTGAGAAGAAATATATCTATAGATACTAAAGAAGAAGATAGTAAAATATCTTTTAATATAGAAGCTCTTAATTATGTTACTAATGTAGATGAAGGTCGTAAGGCTGGACAAAAACCCCCTCCAGTAAGAGATATAGTTAAATGGATAAAACAAAAACCTGTAAGATTAAGAGATACAAAAGGAAAGATAGTATCTAGGAGTGATAAAAAGATAAATAATTTAGCTGGTGTTATATCACGTTCTATAGGATTTTATGGGACAGCACCTACTAACTTTATATCAGAGGCTATGGAAGCTTCAATAGGTAAACTTAATGCTCTTGGAGACTCCGTAGGTAAAGATGTCATGGAAAACGTAGATGACATTTTTATCAAATCAGGTTATATTAAAAAGGGAGATAATTACCAAATAAAAACTGAATAATGTCAGATAAACTCATACCCCAAAAAATAAATGTTAGAAGTCCATTCTTTATTACAGTAACAGATGAAGGCTCACCAGATTTATCTGTTGATTGTCCAGTTGATGTTTCATCTACACCTGTAGATATACCAACTCCTACAAACGATCCTGCTCCACAAACAGAATACCTAGAGCCAAATAATCTAACTGAACAAGTTTACTGTGGAGATACTGTAAATATAGGAGAAGATATAGGAGTTAAAACATATAACTTAAATGTAGGAACAGTAACAGGATCTGTAACTGTAAACTATAGAGTTAATATTCCGATTAGTTTAGTTGGTTTTTGGAATCAAACAGTTCCTGATTTTCAATCTACAGGCTTTATAGGAAATAGTGATTTTCAACAAGATTTAATAGATGCAGGTATATCATCAGGTAATACTAATAATTTAGCTAGTGGAGAACAAACAGGGACATTAACAATCAATAAATCTACAGCAGAACCACAAAACGTAGCTTTTGTTGTTTCAGCTCCACTTCCTACAGATGACTATTCTTTAACATTTAATTGTCCAGCAGCTCCTGCTATAGTAGCTGACCCAGCACCTCCAGTATCACAAGTTTTACCTGCTTCAGGTGGAGGTAAACTAATAGAAAATATACCAATGTTTGGTTTAGGCGAAAGACTAAATAATAATGCAAAAATCAAATTAACAGTAAATGGAAATACAGTTGCTGAAAACATGAGTACAAATAAATTGTATTATTTTTCAGACTATGACCCTGTTAGTGATTTAGGTATAACAGACGGAACAGATGAGATGGTAACACAAGTAAATGATTCGTATTATACATCAGCACAAAGATTTGATAAATCTACATATTTCAGAGATGGTGTAAATGAAATTATATGGCATCTAGATGATTTATATGTTCCGTCTAATAGTAGATCTAGACCAGATTTAGGTGCAAGTGAAGGCAATGTTATACATAATTTTAGATTTTTCAGAGGAGGTTTACTTTATGCTAGTAACCAATGGAGGTATGCAAAACCTGATACGAAATACCAAGTAGGTAATCAAGTTGGATGGTACTCTAGAGGGGTTAATACGGTTAGCTTTGGGCAAAGAGCTATAGATACTCATTACAGAGCTAAAAGTTATTATAACAAGCCTCCATTAAAAATAATATTCTATTACGATACAGGAAATACTTTTAGTGGTGATAATCCATTAATACAAAAAAGAGAATCATTAATAACCCCTGATCAATATAGTGGATTATTAATAGTTGGAGCTTCATCTGGGACTTCTAATATTGCGAGTCCTTTTGGTGTAGAATTAGCTGATGGAAATTATTTCAAACAATATAGTACAGGTATAGTCCATAGATATAATGTTTATCCTATAGCACAGGTAATTCAATAACAAAGATATGAGTACATTAAAATCAGCAAAAATAGACATATACATATACGATTCTGGTAATCCACCAACGACTCCTCAATATTCTGTATCTAAAAACCTATTATCAGGAGAATCAACTATAAATTTTGAATTATCAGAACTTATAAAAGATTATATTGATGTTCAATTTCTTGGTAATTATAGTAGTGCTAAAACATCTAAAATGGTTGATGTTCAAGTTACAAGAACATTTACTGAAACTTGTGGGAATGGAACTGAAGTAACCCATACAGAAACCGCTAACAATAGATTAAGATATATAGCTTTTAGAGGTTATGGAGAGATGGAAGATAGGAATGAATATGAAGATTCTCCTTATTATGACTCTAATATAAATCCTACTGTAGGAAAGGATATACTTATAAGTAATAGTGTTATATACCATTTAAAAGATCAGCCTATTAGAATACCGTTTTATAATGGGCAAGATGGAATCCATAAAGTTCAATATAAAAAAGATGTAACAACCGTTAAATCTGTTATTCTTGGAGGGTCTACAGAGAAAGTTGGTGCGGATAGAGATGATATAAAGGCTGATGTAGATACTGGAGCTTCTCAAATATATAGAGCTGATATGACCCATATTAGAAATAATTCATCTATCAGTAATTCTAAAGAAGAATTAGAATTCCAAGAAGTAAATTTTGTTACTTACAATAACCATAAAGGATTTGAACAACAAATACCTATAGAGATAATAGAAGAATGTAAATTTACTCCATTTAAAGTAACATTTATAAATAAATTTGGTGCATTACAAGATTTATGGTTCTTTAAGAAACGCACAGATGAATTTTCTGTAGAAAGAGAAGATTATAATAAAACAATACTTACAACTTCATCTACAGGAGTAGGTTTTGATAGGCACACCCATACATCTTCATTATTAGATATATCAACAGAAGAAACATTTGTTCTTAACACAGGATTCCTAACTGAAGACCATAATGAAGTTATAAGACAACTTATGGTAACAGAATTTTGTTGGTTACATGAAGTTAATAATGTATCGCAAGAACCTGTGCCTGTAAAACCAATATCTTCATCTTTTGCTATTAAAAAAGAAATAAATGATAAACTACTGAACTTTACTGTAGAATTTCAATATGCTAACAGTTATATACAAAATGTTAGGTAATGCAAAACAAAGTCCAGTTATATATAAAAAATGATAGTGGAAACTATGATAGAGTTGATTTATACTCTAATGAGACAATAGAGCTTACTTCTAAAATACAAGATTTAAGAGATATAGGTAAAATATTTACTGACTTTTCTCAATCATTTAACGTACCAGCTTCCGATACTAATAATAAAATATTTAGACACTTTTATAATTTCAATATAACAGGTGGTGCATTTGATTCTAGAAAGAAAAGAGAAGCTATTATTGAAATAAATCATTTAAGATTTAGAGAAGGCAAGATTAATATCAATAATGTTAAACTAAAAAATAATAAACCTAATTCATATAATATTATATTTTATGGTAAAACAGTTTCTATAAAGGATTTAATTGGAGATGATGAAATATCAGATCTTACCTATCTAGAAAACTATAACCATGAATATACAAATACTAATGTTAAAGATGGTTTTCAAAATGGTCTTGATTTTACTGTTGATGGAGTATCTCAATCTGATGCAATTATATACCCACTTATAACATCAAAGAAAAGATTATTTTATAATTCAGAGACTTATACAAATTCTACTACACCTAATGCTTTTAATGGTAATCTATATTATAGTGGAGATACTTCTAGTAGCCCTCGTAACGATAATTTTGGTAGAGGATTAAAATTTACTGATTTAAAACCTGCCATTAAAGCAATCCATATAATAGAAGCTATAGAAAATCAATACCCAGCAATTACATTTACTAGAGACTTCTTTGGTTCGTCTACTTTTAGTAATTTATATTTTTGGGTAAATAGTAAGAAAGGTGAATTTAATGATAGAGATGATGATGAAGGATATCTATTCACTAAAAAATTATCTGGGTTTACCTCATCGAGTCCTGATTTTAGAATAAATAATGGAGCATCTCCAATAACAGGAACTACTTTATCATTAAATACAGTAGGTGCTGGATTTTTTAAATTTACTTTATCTTTTGATGTTAGTGATGCAAATGTTAAATACAATATAATAACAAGAGATGTAATAAATAAAGAAGAGACTGTAGTATCTAAAGTAGGCAATACTTCTAATGAAGTAATACTTTTTCTTTCTACTGTGGGGACTACTACTTTTACTAATGCTAATATAGAAATAGAAATAAAATCAGAAACAGCATTAACTATATCTAATATATCATTAGCAACAGAATCTTCACCTTTATCTGGTACTAATATTAATTCAACCTATACTATTTCTACATCTCCTCAAACTTCATTTGAATTATTGATGGATCAAAGATTCCCTTCAATGAAAGTTATAGATTTTCTAACTGGGATATTTAAGTTATTTAACCTTACAGCTTATTATATAGAAGATCCTACTGATAGTGATTATGATAAAATATATGTGGATACTCTAGATAATTTTTATAGTGATGCTGTAAATAATCAACTAACCCAAACAATAACATTAGATAAATATGTTGATATAAAACAACACGAAGTTGAATCAACATTACCTTTTACTGATATAGACTTTAAGTTTGAGAAAACTGATACAGTATTAATGAAAAACCATGAGAATCAATTTGGTGAAATATTTGGTAATGGAGAATTCAATGTTAGGAGAAACTTCCCAGATATTATTGATAGAGGAACTAAATATGAAATAAAAGCACCTTTTTCTCATTTTAAATATGAGAGAATGTTAGATACAGGAGCAGCAGGTACAATAACAGATATCCAATGGGGCTATTGTGCTGGTGGTGAATTTAATTCAGATTCAGATGTAGATCCTCCGACAGCAGATTATGATACTCTTTTAGTTAAACCATTATTGTTTTATGGAGTAAGAGAAACATCTATATCTACAGGTATAGCTTGGGTAAATAATTCTACAAGTGTAGAATCTATAACAAATTACTATAGACCTTCTAATGGGAGTGATGAAGGTGATGCACAAACAGCTCCAACAGTACAATTAAACTTTGATAATGAATTTGATGAATGGAATAGAATAAATTACCATATATCAAGTAATTCATTATACAATAAGTTTTATAAATCTTATGTTGAAGGAGTATTTAACGCTGCTAGAAGAATGTTTAAGATAACAGCTTTTCTTCCTCCAAATATTTTAGTTAATTATAGATTAAATCATCAGATTAAGATACAAGATAAGATGTTTCGAATTAATTCAATAACAACTAATCTTATAACAGGTAAATCAGAAATTGAATTATATAACATATTTGCTAAAGATATAGTATGATAAAACAAATATTAGAACTACTAGCGGTAGATGATTGGTATGGGGTATCAGAGAATATTGATATTGCCAAAGGAAAGTATAAAGCTTGTTCCAATATGACTGACGTTAAGAAACAATTAAAGAGAGTGTATTATGGCAGATACTAAAAAGATAATAATTAGTGTTGAGGTTAAGGAAGTTGGAGCTAAACAAGTTTCTCAAGCAACTAGTAAAGCTGTCAAAGATTTAAGTAAGTTAACTAAAGCTGAAAAAGATAATATGGTAGCAGCAGAAATGCTGCGACAAAAAAATATTCTAGTAAAGAATGAAATAGCTGGGTTAGCAAATCAAGCTTTGAATGCATCAAAGAATTTAGGTGCTATGAAAGCTACAAGCGGTCTTAATAATGCTATACTTTTAGAAACATCTAGATTAGCTTCTGATGCTTCTTTTGGATTTCAAGGTATCTCTAACAACTTGGGTCAGCTTATATCTTTATTTCAAATATCAGCACAAAATGCTGGAGGGTTTAAAGAAACTCTTAAAGAACTAGGCAAATCATTACTAGGGACTGGAGGTATATTAATAGGTGTACAATTATTGATATCGTTTTTACCTAGAATAGAAAAAGCATTTAAAAAATTAGCTGCTAGTGCAAATGTATTAGCTTCTATATCTAAACAAGTAGGAGAGAATGCCCAGAATTTAATTGGTAATTTTCAAATATACACAAAAACCCTTTTAGATTCAACAGAAACTACTGAACAACATAAAATAGCATTAAATAAACTAAAAGATGAATACCCTGATTTTAACGCAGAAATACTTTTAGATAAAGAAAGAACAGAGGAAGCTAATACGGCTAGATTAGAATACATTGAAACCTTAAGAAGACAGGCTAAATCTCAAGCAGCTTTAACTAAATCTCAAGAAATATATGGGAAGATAGTAGAGATAGAATTTAACAGAGAGCTGGATTTAGAAAAAGCAAAACAAAAAACTAACGAAGCAGCACTATTAAGAGGTACGGCAGTTTCTACTAGTATAGACTTTTCTAAAACAGAAGAGTCATTAAACAAGTCTATACAAGAAAATAAGATAAAAAGGATTAAAGAGGAAGCTGATGAAGCGATTGCAGCAGAACAAAAGAAAATAGACATTTTATTTCCTCTAATAGATCTTGAGGATAAGGAAAGAGAAAAGTTAAGCAAAAAAAGAAAAAGAAGAAACGCAGCCTTTAAAGCAAGTGATTTAGATTTTGAGGTAGAAAGACAAAAATCTAGAGAGAGAATATTAAAATCTCTTGTTAAAAATGAATTATTCGAAGTAGATATTCAAATGCAAGGCATGAAGGATAGAGCTAGAATAAAACAACAAGAATTTGTAGAAGATCAAAAAAGAAGATTTAAAGAGTTTGAATCTAGAGGCGTTTCTAATGAACAATTAAAAGAGGCACAATCTGCTTTAAATAAAGAAATAAGAACATCTGAAGAAGAATTATCTTCTTATTTAATACAACTTGATAAAGAAACCGCAAGAAGAAGAGGTGAAATTAAATTAGCTCAAAATAGAGTTATACAAGACAGGCTTCGTGAACAACAATTTGCGGAAGAAATTCTAACACAAAAACAAGACGATCAAGAGATACTTAATAAAGGAATAAAAGCTGGTAATCTTCTAGATATACAAGAAAAGCAATTAGAGTCGGAAAGAGCAAGAATTCAAATGTCTCTTGATGCTGGGAATTTAGAATTTAAAGAAAAAGAGAGATTAGAGAAAGAATTAACTAAAGTTACAAATCAACAAACAGAATTAAGAATAGCAGATGCTGAAAGAGAAGCACAGTCAAAAAGAGAGCTTTTAAATCAAGTAGGAAATGCACTTTCTGCATTTAGTGATTTAGCAGGTAAAGAAACTAAAGCTGGTAAAGCACTTGCAATTTCATCAACTTTAATATCTACATATTCTGCTGCTCAAAAAGCATTTGAATCTCAATTTCTACCTATACCTACTTCAGATTCCCCTATAAGAGGAGCTATTGCTGCTGCTGCTGCGGTAGCTAGTGGTTTAGCAAATGTTAGAGCTATTATAGGAGAAACTAAAACAGCTCCATCTAAAAAGCCTAGTGTACAAGTAGAAGCTCCTGATTTTAATGTTGTAGGAGCATCTCCAGAATCACAATTAGCTACATCCATATCAGAACAACAAACAAAACCATTAAGAGCTTTTGTCGTAGCTAAAGATATGACAAATCAACAAGAACTTGATCGCAATATTGCAACAACCGCAGGATTATAAATTACTTTAATATGAGAATTATAGAACTACTTATAGATGAAGACGAATTGCTATCTGGAATAGAAGCTATTTCCATTGTAGATCGTCCAGCAATTCAAGAGAACTTTATTGCTTTAAGTGAGCAAGCTAAATTAGAACTTGCAGAGGTAGATAAAGAGAAACGAATACTTATGGGGGCAGCTTTAATTCCTAATAAGAATATTTACCGTCAAGAAGGTGATGATGAATATTATATTTATTTTTCAGAAGATACAGTAAGAAAAGCTTCTGAATTATTTCTTATGAGAGGTAATCAAAACAAATCTACTCTAGAACACGAAGCACAACTTCATGGTCTTTCTGTTGTAGAATCTTGGATTGTAGAAGATGAAAAATATGATAAATCAAAAAAGTACGATATGGATCTTCCTGTAGGTACTTGGATGGTTTCTATGAAGGTAAATAATGATGATGTATGGGAAAATTATGTTAAAACTGGTTTGGTAAAAGGTTTCTCTATAGAAGGGTATTTTACTGATAAGGTAAATATGGCGGAAATCGAAAAGATAAACGAAAGCGAAGCTAATGAAATACTTCTAGAGGTAAAAGATTATCTAAACGCTGAAAAGTATCAATTAAAATCTTATAATGATTATCCTGATGGAGTTGTAAGTAATGCTAAAAGAGTATTAGAATATGTAGATAAAAATGGATGGGGATCTTGTGGGACTGCTGTAGGAAAACGTAGAGCCTCCCAATTAGCCTCTAGAGCTAATCTAACAGTATCCACGATAAAAAGAATGTATAGCTTCCTAGCTCGCCACGAAAAGGATCTAGAAGCCTCTAAAAGCTATTCTGATGGGTGTGGTAAATTGATGTATGATGCTTGGGGAGGAAAAGCAGGGTTTAGATGGGCAAAGTCTAAACTTAAAGAAATAGGAGAATTAGATTTAGCATCACAAGTTATAGATAATGATTTTGCTATTATTGATGATAGACTTGCTTATTCTACAAAAGAAAAAGCAGAAGAAATGGCTAAAAATATAGGATGTGAAGGTTTCCATACTCATGAATTTGAGGGTAAAACTTGGTATATGCCATGTAAGACCCATGTTAAAGATGATATGAAATTACAAAAATGTCCGAAGGGTTTTGTTAAAGATAAAGCTGGTAAATGTGTAAAACGTAAATCATCTTATGCTGAAGTAGGAGAAAGAGGTGGTATAAAAAAATCACCAAAAGCACCTGCATCAAGTACACCTAATAAAAATCCAAAAGGTAAAGGCACAGCTAAAGGAAATGCAAAAGGTAAAACAGGAGCAAAAGTATCTGCTAAAGATAAAGCTTCATTACAAAAGAAAGCTGATGAATTTAATAAGAAATATAAAGATAAATTAGGCTATGGTGTGACTGTAGGTGTTTTATCTAGTGTATTTCAAAGAGGATTAGGTGCGTTTAATACAGGTCACTCTCCAAAAGTTAAATCTGCATCTCAATGGGCACACGCTAGAGTAAATGCTTATATGTATTTAGTTAAGAATGGGAGACCTCAAAATGCTAAATATACAACTGATTATGACTTACTACCAAAGAAACATCCAAAAAGTAAAAAATGAGAAGAAGAAAAAACGCTACAGTATCTAGATCATCACCAAAAGGAGGAAAAAGAGGATGTTTATGTTCAGATGGTAAAACCTATTCATCTAAATGTTGTGATGGAACTTTAGAGGCTCAAGGAGTGGGATCTGTTACAATAGGAGCGACAGATTCTGCAGGCACAATAACTATTATTGATACAACAGTTACAATTACAAGTACAAGCTCCTAAAAACCTAACACTTAATTTACAACCAATTACTTTTATAAACCTTAATAATTATTATGAGTGCGACAACTATTTTAAATGAGATTCTCCAAAAGTTGTCTAAACTATCAGATGAGCAACCAACTCCACAAGAGCTTTCAGAAATGGAAGTTCAAGAAGAGGTTGTAGAAGCTGTAAGTGAGACAACAGAGGAAGTTAAAGAGGAAACTACTACCGAGTTGTCTGAAGAGGTTGCTACCGAAGAAACAGAAGTTTCAGAAGTAGAAGCATCCGAAGATGAGTTGGAGGCAAGAGAAGAAACAGATCTAATGGAAGGTTATGTTTCGGAGGAAAAATATCAAGCAGATATGGGAGCTTTAAAAGCTGAAATTAATGCTATCAAGAAAATGATTGATGAAGAAATGGGTTATATAAAGAAAGAGAAAGAAGCTCTATCAGAGCAAGTAAAAGAGCTTTCTAAAGAACCTGCTGCAGAAGCAATCAAACATAACCCAGAAGAGGGAAATCCTAGAAAATTCGATTTCCAATATGGGCAAAATAAACCAATTAGCACGTTTGATCGTGTTATGGCTAGAATAAGTAATAATAAATAAACGTCTAAATTTAATTAAAAATGGCTACTACTACTTCAATTACTACTACCTATGCTGGTGAGTTTGCAGGTCAATATATCGCTGCAGCTCTACTAGAAGGTGCTACCATCGCTAACGGTGGTATTACAGTAAAACCTAATGTAAAGTTAAAAGAGGTTATAAAGAAAGTATCTTCTAACGATATTGTTAAGGATGCAACTTGTGATTTTTCAGCTACTTCAACATTAACACTTACTGAAAGAATTCTTCAACCAGAAGAGCAACAAGTTAATTTACAACTATGTAAGAAAGATTTTGTTTCTGACTGGGAAGCAGTTCAAATGGGATACTCTTCATTTAGTAACTTACCTCCAGCGTTTAGTGATTTCTTAATCGGTCACGTTGCTGCTAAAGTTGCTCAAAGAACAGAAAACTCAATCTGGACAGGAGATACTTCAACAAATGGACAGTTTAATGGTCTAACTACTCAAATAGCTCTAGATGCTGACTTACCTTCAGGACAAGAGGTTTCAGGAACTACAATAACATCTTCTAATGTTATTGCTCAATTAGGGTCTATTGTAGATGCTATTCCTTCTGCTCTTTATGGAAGTGAAGATCTATTCTTATATGTTTCTCAAAATATAGCAAGAGCTTATGTGAGAGCTTTAGGTGGATTTGCTAGTGGAGTAGGATCTGCTGGTGTTGATAGTAAAGGTACACAATGGTGGAATAATGGAGCATTATCTTTTGATGGTGTAAAAATATTTATTGCTAATGGTCTTGCTGACAATACAGCTATCGCTGCTGAAAAATCTAACTTATTCTTTGGAACAGGCTTACTGTCTGATCATAATGAAGTAAAAGTTATAGATATGGCAGATCTTGATGGTTCTCAAAATGTGAGAGTTGTTATGAGATTTAGTGCAGGTGTACAGTATGGTATTGTTACAGATATCGTTACTTATGGTATTACGAACTCTGCTAACTAATAAATTAATCAACTAACTTTAAAGGGTGGGTGAGCCTAAAGCCTACCTACCCTTTTTTAATATTTATAATTATGGCTTGTGATTTAACTGGAGGAAGAAAAAAACCCTGTAAAGATGCTGTAGGTGGTATTAGAAAAATTCATTTTGTTGACTTCGGAGATTTAGGAACTATTACCCTAACTGATGACGAAGTAACAGATATGGATGGAGCTTTTACTTTCCATACATACGATGTAAAGGGTAATTCTTCTTTAGAAACTAACATTCAAACATCTTTAGAGAATGGTACAACATTCTTTGAATCTGTTGTGAATTTGACACTACACAAACTTACTAAAGAGGATAATAAAGAACTTAAGTTAATGTCTTTTGGAAGACCTCATGTTTTCGTTGAAACATTTGACGGTAATTTACTTTTAGTAGGTCGTGAACATGGTGCTGAAGTTACTGGAGGTACAATGGTAACTGGAACTGCAATGGGAGATCTTCAAGGATACACCTTGACTCTTACTGCAAATGAGGTAACCCCTCCTAACTTTGTAAATGGAGCAACTGCTGCTGACCCATTCGCAGGAATGGCTAGTAATCCTGATACTCCTTCAACACAAAGAACTCCCTAATATTACATAGGGTACTATAGAAAGGGGCTATATGCCCCTTTTTTTGTATCTTGTAAAAACAAAACAACTACCGTTTAGTTATTTTGTATATGAATATATTACCAACAACAGGGAGTCAAGTTCTTAAGATTGTACCTCGTAAAGATACGAGTGATCCAATAATTAAATTGACTAATAAGGATACTAATAAGACTGTTACAGTTACTCCAACAAAAACTAGCGAAGGTCAGTATATGGTGCTTACTGGAACATTTAATCTTTCAGAAGATACTTTATATAGATACTCTGTGGAGTTATCTAGTTCAAATACAGAAGAAATTTATAGAGGCTTAATATACTCTACCAATCAAAATAACGTAGAAAAATACTTTGTTAATGATTCTCAATATATAGAAGAAAGTAGCTACGACAATGAATTTATAATATTATAATGGGAAAAAGAATACCAAACAGAAAACCTCAACCGCTACCTAAAATAAAAGATAGCGTTCATGTTGTTAGTTTATCGAGTTATACAGCTCCAGAGGTTATAGAATCAAAGAGATATGATTGGGTGGGATACGGTGATGATAATATGTACTTTCAATATCTTATAGACAGATACAATGGATCTCCAACTAACAATGCTGCCGTAAATGGTATATCAGAAATGATTTATGGTAGAGGATTAGATGCTACTGATTCAGAAATCAAGCCAAAAGAATACAAGAAAATGAAAGAACTATTTTCTAAAGATTGTATGAAGAAGGTTTGTTATGATTATAAAATGATGGGTCAAGCTGCACTTCAAATAATCTATTCTAAAGACCATTCAGAGATCGTAGAGGTATCACATATGCCTGTAGAGACGTTAAGGGCGGAGAAGGCTTTAAATGGCGAAATAAAGGGGTATTATTACTCACCTGATTGGAGCGAAGTTAAACCTAATGAAAGACCAAAGAGAATTTCAGCTTTTGGAATGAGTAAAGATGGTATTGAGATACTTTATATTAGACCTTATAGAGCAGGTTACTATTACTATTCTCCAGTTGATTATCAAGGAGGCTTACAATATGCTGAATTAGAAGAGGAGATAGCAAATTACCATATAAGTAATATCCAAAATGGATTACAACCAAGTATCTTGATTAACTTTAATAATGGTACTCCTGATAAAGAGCAGAGAGATATGATTGAAAGAGCAATATATGAGAAGTTTAGTGGGAGTAGTAATGCAGGTAAATTTATATTAGCTTTTAACGATAGTAAAGAACTAGCAGCAACTGTAGATCCAATTATACTAAATGATGCTCATCAACAGTATCAATTCTTATCTGATGAGTCTATGAAAAAGGTTATGGTATCCCATAGGATAGTTTCTCCAATGTTGGTTGGTATTAAAGATAATAGTGGATTAGGTAACAATGCAGAAGAACTTCAAACAGCTTCTTTACTTATGGACAATACTGTTATTAGACCTATGCAGGTTACAATACTTGATGAACTAGAAAAAATATTAGAGTTTAATAATATTAATTTAGACATATACTTTAAAACATTACAACCTTTAGAATTTACTGATTTAACAAATGCAATTAGTGATTCTGAAATAGAAAAAGAAACTGGTGTAAAAAGAGACGTTGAAGAGACGATTGACGAACAAATAGAAGAAAAAGAATAATGGCTACTGCACTATTTATAAAAAGAGCTGATATAGTAAGAAATACTGCTTTAAGTGGTAGTGTAGATCCTGATAAGTTTCTACAATTTATAAAACTAGCTCAAGAAATACATATAAGGAATTATTTAGGAACTGATTTATATGATAAAATTAGTAGCGATATTGTATCTAGTAATTTATCTGGAGATTATTTATCGTTAGTTAATGATTATATACAGCCTATGCTTATTCATTTTGCTATGGCAGAATACTTACCTTTTGCAGCTTATACTATAAGTAATGGAGGAATATATAAACATAATAGCGAGAATTCAACACAACCAGAAAAAAGTGAAATAGATTCACTTACAGCAAAAGAAAGAGATTATGCTCAATACTATACTGATAGGTTTATTGATTATATGAATTTTAACGCTCCTAGTAAGTTCCCAGAATATTATAGTAATAATAATGAAGATATTTATCCTGATAAGGACAGCACTTATTCAGGCTGGGTTTTATGAAGAAACAGTATAAGATAAAGAAAGATAACGAAATAAAGTTAAATAGTTATCTTAAAAAGAATAAAAATGAGTTGGGGAAAGATATACGAGACAACACATTTCGGAGAAATAAATAATAATATTGGGTGGGGCGATATTTACGAGACTATCGTTAACACTTTTGTAAGACCTTTGGCAAGTACATCTAGATTATTCGCAGATGCTATCAACTATCTTGCAAGTAATTTTTATAGTGAATAATGGCAAATACAATAAATTGGGCGGTTTCATATTGTAGTAGTTGGTGGGGTAATAACTCCAATCAGTCTACTGTAGATATAGATTCTAAACCCCCTTGTCTATAATTAATAATAACAAGAAATGGCAAAACAGACAGTAGGTATTGGTTCGGTAGCAAACGATGGAACAGGTGATCCGTTAAGAACCGCATTCGATAAAATAAATGATAATTTTGACGAGGTATATGGAGCTGACTTCGTTGATGAACCAAATTTAAAAGTTACTAATTCACCTATAGATGGTTATGTATTGACTTATGATTCTGCTACAACAGGGTTTACTTGGGAGCAAAAGTTTGATGGAGATATAACAAGTATAGCGGCAGGTAATGGACTTACAGGCGATGCTACTTCAGGAGATGCTACTTTAAATGTAGTAAATGCTACAAATGGAGGTTTATCAATAAACACAAATGATATTAATCTTGACCTTAATGATTTATCTAGTGGTACTGTAAATGTAGCTAATGATAGTATTGCTATTGTAGATGCTGATGATTCAAACGCTACCAAAAAAGAATCTATAGTTGACTTTGTAAGTGGTATTGCTGGATCAGGATTATCTGCTAGTAATGGACAATTAAGTGCATCTGGCAGTAGTTATTCTGTTGCTAACTCATCTAACAATAGAGTAGTCACTTCAGTAGATTCTGCAAGTGGTAATGCAGAGGCAGATTTAACTTTTGATGGTAATAATTTAGTAGTAGATGGAGATGGGTCTACAGGAGGTGTAACTGTTTCTGATGGTAGTATACAAATGAGAACAGGAACAGGTAATGTTGCTGAAATACGAATGTACTGTGAATCGAGTAATGCACATTTTCAAACATTAAAAGCACAACCTCATTCAGCATCTAGTAGTGCTGTACTTACCTTACCTACAGCTACAGGTACATTAGTTGGTACAGGTGATACAGATAGTGTATCTAATTCAATGATGGCTGACAATGCTATAGACCACGACCAATTAGCAAATAGATATACTGCTAGTAGTGCTGTAACATCAGCAACTGCAATAACAATAGATACCTCAACAGCAGATGTATTTACTTGGACAGCAGGACACTCAACCACAATAGCTTTTACAAATGTTAAAATAGGTTCTACTTGTGTTTTACAAATAACAGGTAGTGGTGGTTCTTATACTTTAGCATTGGGTAATATAAACGGTTCAGCAGGAACTTTTAACAAGCTAGGGGGAACTTATAGTGATACAGGTTCTGCAAAAAACTTAATAGAATTTAAATTTATATCAACGTCTGAAGCGTGGTATCAAATCTCACAAATAGGATCATAATGGCATACGCAATAAATAGAAACGGAACAATACAGGTATATACATCAATACCTAAAGCATTTAAAGGTAGTCAAAAAGAATATCTAGGAGGGTTTGACCAATTACCAAGATCAGAACAAAAATCAGAAGGTTTGTTTGATGTAGTATTACCAGATGGTTATAACTCACAAATTCACGATTTAGGAGAAATATTTTGGGATAGTGAAAATATTCAATTTACATATCCTAAAACAAATAAAACTTGGACACAAACTTTAGCAGAGTTAAAAACTCAAAAGATAGCAAACTTAAAAGCTATTGCTAATAGTAAACTATCTGAAACTGATTGGGTAATTATAAGAGATACTGAATTAGGTAATACTACTGATTCTGACATAACAGATGCTAGAGCAGCAATAAGAACAACTGTAGAAACAAAAGAGGGCGAAATAAACGCCAAGACCACAAAAGCACAAGTAGTACAGTACGACATAAACTTATAATATGGCTTTAAATAGAAAGACATTTAAGAAGGTAGCAGGAGATGCTCCTTCAAATCTTCCATCAGGTTATTTCAATACAGTTACCTATACAGGAAATGGAAGTGCTCAACGTATAGGTGGACATATAAATAGAGGTGCAGTATTTAATGGTAGTAATAGTTCAATATCAATTACAGGTGGAGGAATTGGAAATGATTCAACTGCAAGAGTAACTTTTTCTGTTTCTATATGGGTTAATACGACAGCAACATCTGCTTCTGCAATTATTAGTGATTATGATGGTTTGGGTTATTCATTTTATCTCCAAACGAATGCTAATGGCACACTTAATATAGGTAATTATATGGATGGTGTCGGTTCTTTTACAAGTGGAACTGCAACAATAAATGATGGGAATTGGCACAATCTTATTTTGATAAATAACACAAGTGATAATACGCAAAAATTATTTGTTGATGGCAATAGTACCCCTGATATTAATCATACTTTAACAAGTGGCACTAAAAACGCAGTTGCTATTCAAATTGGTTATTATACGACAGGAGGAAATTATTTTAATGGAAAGATAGACCAATTAAGATTCTTTAACAAAGAACTATCTTCCACAGAAGTAACTACTTTATATGAAGAAACATTTGCATCTACTACAATATCTACTACAGATATTTTTAATGACGGTTCTGGAGTGGCCTTATATCAGTTAGACGGTAATGCTAATGATACAGGAGGGGTTAATGCAGCTTTAACTCCAGTATATGGTAGTAGTAATAAAGCAGCTATATTTAACGGTAGTAATAGTCAGATTACCTTACCTGATTCATTAGGAACAGCGATGGGTAATAATAATTTTTCTGTATCTTTTTGGGTTTATGTCAACGATGCTTCACACGATGAAATTTATTTATCAATAACTAGACCTTATGACTTTTATATTAGTAAATTTTCTGGAATTATATATTTAAATCTAGGAGCTTTAGGTTACAGCACAGGTGTTTCTTTAGGTACAGGATGGCATCACATAGCAGTGACGAAAAGTAGTTCATCTGGGTCAATTTTATATCTAGATAACAACGCTACTGCTAATTCATCTAAAACAGGGAACATTACTGCTAATTCTGTAGCCAATTCTATAGGTAACTATAACGGAGGCTCTTATGTTGTAGATGGTGCAATGAACAGAGTGAGAATATATGACACAGTATTATCATCTACAGACGTATCTAACCTTTATAACGAGACTAATATACCTACTTCAAATCTAGTAGCTAATTACGAATTAAACGGAGATGCTACAGATGAGACAGGTAATTATGACGGTACTGCTACTAATGTAACTTATGAAATCCCTATAGAAGGATATGAGAAGATAGATAATGGTAGTTCTGCTATATTTAATGGTAGTAGTAGTAAGATAGAAGTAACAGGTACAGTACCACAAAGTAACTCTGGAGTTATGTCTGTTAGTTTCTGGGCAAAATCTACATCTACATCAAGAGAATCTTTTTTTATTGCTCAAGGGGATTCTTCTAATAGAGAATTTTTAAAATTAGAAAATAATGGGTATCAAGGCTCTAATTCATTAAGAGTTACATATGACAATAATTTTTCAGCAAATATAAATAATAAAGCAATATCTGATAACAATTGGCATCACATTGTTGTTACTGCAGGAAATGGTAATTTAAAAACTTACAAAGATAACGTATTATTAGCAACACACTCTATTACAATAACAAATAGAACATTAGAAGTTTTTGCAATAGGACATAGACAATATAATAATGATTTATACTTTAATGGTAGTATAGACCAATTTAGAGTATATGACAAAGAATTATCTTCTTCTGAAGTAAGTACTTTGTACGGAGAAACAGCATCTTCTAACATTACCATAAGCAATCTTATAGCACACTACAAACTAGACGGTAATGCAAGAGATGAACAAGGTTTGTATGATGGTACTGAACATAGCGTAAATTACGCTCACAACGGTATTGCTACAAACGTAACTTATCAAGAGTCTACAAGCTTTTCTCCTGATTTGGTTTGGATAAAGCAAAGGACAGGAAGTGCTGCAAATCATTTACTGTTTGATTCTATTAGAGGTGTTCATAAACAGATTAACTCTAATCAAAGCTACGCAGAAACAGATAGGACTTCAATAGACAAAGGTCTAACTTCTTTTGATTCCAATGGGTTTACTGTGAAAGACACAACTGCAGGGGATTATGAAATTAATGGAGCAAATGGAGGTACATATTCTGGTGATGGTACTTACGCTGCTTGGTGTTTCAATGCAGGAACAAGTGCAGCAGCTACTAATAACGATGGAACTATAGCAAGTACTGTAAAAGCTAATCAGGATGCAGGGTTTAGTATTGTGGAGTATACAGGAAACAGTACAGCAGGAGCTACTATAGGAACAGGATTAAGTTTACCACCCCAACTAATAATTATTAAAAATTTAAATGTAATAGGCGGTTCATCAAAAAATTGGACAGTATATGCAGAACCATTAGGAAACACTGATTATTTATATTTAAATTCAAATGCACAAGCACAAACTTATAATTTTTGGAATAATACTTCGCCAGTAAGCGGTAAATTTACTGTTTCTTCAGATACAAATGTAAACAGTTCTTCAGGTAATTATATCGCCTACTGCTTCCA
>Ga0098042_1000056_pt1 | contig 35871 bp, 49 predicted proteins | sample 9_EtaG_FD_75066 | JGI IMG/M metagenome (GOLD analysis project Ga0098042, IMG submission 75066) | Marine viral communities from the Subarctic Pacific Ocean - 9_ETSP_OMZ_AT15188 metaG | ecosystem: Environmental > Aquatic > Marine > Oceanic | place: Pacific Ocean | collected 2015-01-10
AACAATGCCAATTGAAGTAATCAAAGAACAGCTCCCCTCGTATTGGTGCACGTACCTGATAAATAATGACGGTAGCGGGCTAGAGCCAGGAGAGGAGGAAGAGATCGAGCAAACGCTCCAACAACTCCAAACCTGGTACGGTAGAGAATTAAGAGCTGTCAGTATTGAAGGAGAGGCCCACTTTTCAAAACCTCCTTACCACCTCTCTCACCTTTTAGCGGGTGACTATTGCACATACATTTTTCACACTGAGTTCCTAAAATGAGTAACCACCAACACGCAATGACCACGCTCCAGTGGTCCTCCCACATCGAAATCGAGAAAGACGGTGAAACCGTGTACCTTGACGGCTTAGATTTCGAGCCAACCAAAGAACTGGAAGAAAGAATTCAGCATGAATGGGATGATTTTGAAAATAAAGCACTTGAGCTAGGTTTCGACCCTGAAATCCACAGAACTGCCTCTTACGATCCAAGTCAAGGCACAATATGGGACCACGTTGCTCACGATTGGATGCTTACCCGTAACCGTCACGGCTCAGGGTTTTGGGAACCTGGTAGATACGCTCCAGATATGGGTAAGAAGTTGACCGACCTAGCCCATACATACTCCGAACTATATGTTTTCGTAGATGAAAACGGTAACTTGGAGGCAGATTAATGGACCCCACAGAACAAAAATTTTTGGAAGGTCTTGAAGCATACGAGCCAACGCCAGAAGAGCTGGAGCAAATGAGATTAGATCTTGAATCGCAGGATTATTATGACTCTGCCCTCACTCCAGCCCAAAGAAATTCTTTACACAAATGAGAAAAGTAGAAATCTATTACTCCGATTCATGGAAAAAAGGAGCCAATCTTTTATTAGATGAAAACGAATATATCCCTTTTAATCCTGGGTATTACTGGGAGTTACACGTGCCAAAATGGGAGTTTGAAGAGATTCAAGGCAGAATGAATGCATATTTTCCCACTTACAGACACTACTCAAATAATGGTTATAGAAGATTTGTAAACGATTACCAGGCAAGTATTAGAAAAGTTAATGGCCCTTTTAAAACAGAAAAACAAGCTATGAATGATATTTTTTACAAATTCGACACTATTTGTATAGAGAGACCATATATTACATAGTGTAAATGTAGTACATATATACTACATTTTTACACTTTATCCGCAACATTTTTTACTTTTTTAGAGTTGAAATTTGCTCGACTTTGGTGAACTTTTTGGTCATTTTTTATTCTGGCAAACTCAAGTTCGACAAATATTGACTGAAACGTTCCAGATAATTCTGTTGATGTTGTTTTAGCTGTATATCATTCAAAAATTTAACGTCAGGTTCACCCGATCTTCTAGCACAGACAACTACAGCTCCTTTGGGTTGAATGTCAGTGAGGCGGGTTAATCCTAGTGAATACGCTCCAAGTTGATCTTTATAGCTTTCATACATTTCTTCTGTTCTTTTATTCTGGCTAGTTTTCCAATCAACTATGAATGGCCCCTCACCCTGGATGTCCACCATGCAATCGCACGTTCCAGCAAATCCATGAATGGGATTTTTACCGTTATGAATGGCGTTTGGTGTGTAATGAATGGAAAATTCTACGGCATGAATGGCAGTAACGTTTGCTTCTATAAAAGTCCGTAGACCTCTGGCGTACCCACTAGCGGAAAAGTTGACTTTAGGGGCATTTTTAATTGCTTTTTGCATTGCCCATGCCGTGATTTTTGAAGGGGCACGTTCCAGGCAATCGCCTCCAGTGGTCCAAACTCCTCGCTTATTCGCTGTTTGTCTTGCCAACTTTGCCGTGGTTTTAAGGATATATTCGGCGTGACCATGTGCGTACGTTCCTCTTTGGGCGGCAAGATCACGTTCAGCAGGGCTGTTAGGGCGTGATAGCCAACGTTCCAGGGCATCTTTTTGTTCTTTGGGAGCTGTTTGATTAAGGATATGAGTAACTGAGCTATATATCTTGCCTTCTTTATCTCTATATACACGGTGCGGATATATTGTGTTGGAGTCATCACGCTCCAGTTGCCATTTCCTTAGTCCTGCCAATGCGTTTTGAGTGTCCAAGGTGACATTAGTAGGCATTAAGATACACGTTCCCATAATTAGTTTACCATAAAATAGCTAAAAAGAAAGGGGCCGATGAATGGCCCCTAAGTGACTAAGCAGTTGGTGGTTTGAATGGGTCCGTTCCATCAATAAGACGGTATATATCGAAGCCATCCGCTTTAACCTGCTCCCATGCCTCTTCCTTTTCTTTTTTAGCGTTCTTTCTTTGAGGAACACAGATAAGAGAGTATTTGGTGTCTTTTTTAACGCCTGTCCTACTAAGAGAGAAGTCAAAAGCAAGAAGATCATCTCTATAATCTTCCATCTGAGCAATCTGATCTAACTGTGTAATCAGAGTCTTTTGACTGAACTGGAGGACTTGAACTCTTCCAGCATCGTAGTTATATATCGCAATTGCAATAGCTAACTTTGCAGGATCTGGAGCAGTACCATCAAAGTTCAATCTTCTGGTAGCTTCAGTGCCCATTGCTTCAGATATATCTTCTGGAGTTGGATCTCCTTCAAATCTGTATGGGCGAGATTTTGTGGGGTCTTCAGTTAGAGATCCCCAAACCTCGAAGAAATCAATGGGATTTTCTTGTAATAAACAGAAACGTACTGAGTCACCATCCTCCAATTTGGATGGATTCAGATAATTGTCTGTAGAGTTAGAAGACTTACTGCCTTCCTCTCTGGCTCTGTCGGATAAAAATGACATAAAGAGTGCTAAGTGGGCTATGCCCTGAGTGCTCTGTAAATGTAGCATAATGACAGAGCCTTGTCTATAAGGTATAATGAAAAAACCCCTAGGGCTGGAGAGGCCGAAGGGGTTAAAAATTAAGTTTCTACAAGGGAATTGTATCACATGAGCAAGCTAAAAGCACTGTTAAGTTTCATTGAAAATTGTCCGTCTGAATGGTCTACGTGCCCGATATATAAAGAGGGAACCACACTCCCTAATGGTGATGCAGCTACAGGGAAGGTTCCTCACTTCGAGGCTAGTAAAGCAGGTGCAAAGTGGTCTCCTTCTAGATCAGCTCTATGTATTGAACAAAATCCAGATACGTTCCAGGCATTTGGTGTCTTTACTGGTGTTAAGAGTGCAGGATTGTGCATATTTGATGTTGATTACAACCTCGGAGCGATTCAAAAGAAGTGGGGTAAAGATTTAACTGGACCTAAAGTTACATCTAACAAGAAAAACGCTGCTAAATATCTCTTCATTGTCCCTGAAGAGGATCGTTTACATGTAAGGGATATATCGCATACGGCTGCGGATAAAGAGGGTTATGAGGTCTTGTGGGGAAGGCAAGGTGTTTTATTTGGTGCTTATGGTGGTCACGCTCCAACTAAAACTCCTCCTGGGGAATACAAATTTGAGGGAGATATAAGCGATATACCTGTTGCTCCAACTTGGTTACTTGAAAGGATGAGGGAGCAATACAGAAAAGACAATGAGGATAGACCTAAGAAAAGACTGAAAGATACAAGGTGGTCTGCAAGAACTAAGGAAGAGAAAATTGTTATTGCTGAAAACTGCTTGAGTGTTATTCCTCCAAAGGGTGCTTACTCAGAGGATTATTGGTGGCAAGTCGGAGCAATGATTAACTCTGAACTTCCTGGTAAAGAAGGTTTAAAAGTATGGGAGGAATGGTCTAAAAGAGATCCTGAGTATTCATGGGATTGGTCAGCAGAAGGTTTACGCACCAAAGGGAATCCCTGCGAAAAGAAATGGAATAGGAACTGGAAGCACACTGGAAACATAAGAGGGTTTGGAAGTCTTATTGCTGAAGCGGATGAGATTGACCCAACGAGGTCACGATTTCAAAGGGACGATATTGCATCGTTGGTGGATGAGATCGAGAAACAACCTCAGAAAGTAAAGTTTGAATATTTGAATGGTGAGGAATTAATTGCTAGAGGTTTGGATCTTGAGGAAGAGATAGAAGATCCAGCTCTACTAGATCAAGCGAAAACAGTTCTGGCTATGGAAGCTGGACGTGCCAGGGAAGGGGCGGTTGCGATTGATAGGTTGATTGATGCTCACCTTTCCTATAAGAGGAACGCAGGTGGTAAGCCTAAAGATGTTGGGGATTTAGATGACACTGCTTTTGAGTATTTAATTCCTGGCTTGTTACCTAAACCCTGGCTGCTCTTGATTCATGCAGACGGTGGTACTGGTAAATCTGCTATGTGCCAAACACTTTGTAAGCACATCAGCCAAGGAAGAAACTTTAATGTTCATGGGGGTTTAGTTGATATAGAAAGAGGAAAATGTCTTTGGTTGAATGGAGATCAAAGCGAAAGGATTACAAGAAGGCAGTTCAATTTGATTGGTGTTGATAGGGGTGTTGATGTTATTGGTGAATGGGATATGGCTTGGTATAGGAAATTCTGCAAGATCCAAGGAGGTGGTACAGGTAAAAAAGGTAGATATGACTTGGTTGTTATAGACAGTCTTGATGGCTGTAACGATTCAAACCCCTACGAAGAAAATAGAAGAGAGTATGCACTTCCTCTAAAGAGGTTGGCTAGAAGGAATGGTCAGGATTTTGGTGCTTGTTCAATTATTGTGATCCATCACAACAATAGGAACGGTGGTTTTAGGGGAACATCTGCTATTAAGGCTGCTGTAGATGAAACGTGGAATATGCAGAAAGTGAGTAACAAGGAATTAGCTGAGATGGCAGCTCCTTTCAATAGCAGGATTGTGACCGTAGAGAAATCTAGGGATGACAGGGAGGGACAGAAAATGTTGTTTAGTTTGCTCCCTGATTACACGTACACCATTGGTCCCGTTCCAGATGGAAAGAATACGGTTAAAGACAGCACACCTAATCAGCACATGTTGGACATACTCAAATTGATGAGAGAGGAAAAGGTTCCTTGGTCTGCTGATTTATTAACTGAACATGATCAGGTGGGTGGTTTACATAAGAAACGTGCCATTCGATATAGCCTTTCTAAGTTGCTTGCGCAGAAGTTGATTGCTAAATGCGATCCACCAGAAAGTGCATCTTTTAAGGGTCGTCCTCCAGCTTTCTATATTGCTCTTGGTACGATCCTAAAAACCTTCCGAAAAGAGCCAGTTTCCTTAACGCCCGATAATAAGTGTGTATTAACTCAAACCCCTTCTACTGGAACGGATCTTATTGACAAAGAGGAATTGTCAAAAGGTAGTTTTGTCAAAAGTCCTGGTGCGGATTCTTCAGAAGCAAATACTTTTGACAAAAGTAGTTCTGACAAAACACCGTTTGTCAATAAGAACGCTTCCCCTGGAACGGAAGATAGTTTTGACGCTCCCAAACACAGACATAGGGATTTTGCAAAAGACTTCCTAGAAGCTGATTAAAAGATACACATTTATTTCTATCTCTTAACAAAACCCTTTTCAATTAACCATGTAGCACAACGTCCTGATACAATAAAAGAGTAATTTACAGGGGCGGTAATCATTCCGTTAAACCCAATGAAACTAAAAAGGACTCGAAAAGAACGTTCTTGCCATGAGTGCAAGAAAAAGATTTTCAAAGGTGATAGTTATGGGCAAAGGTCTATTACTTTAGGATCAAAGAAAGATGGAATGACAGACTCGTTTGATAGAGACAAAGGAGCCTTTGTAATACATCAAATGAGAGTAAACGTTTCTGTATGTCAGGAGTGTGCAGCATGAACGATTTTACTACAGACGAAACAGACATTCTTTATAACTTAGTTCGTGATGAACACGATAAAGTTATGTGCGGAGATTGGGATGCAGTTAAGGATGAAATATCTAGACTGCATTTACTTATGCACAAAATACTTGTCCTTCAGGGAGAGACTAAATGATAGAGATTACTGAACAGGAGTTCTTCATTAAAAAGAAGAAACTTGACTTAAGTACAGCTCGTATTTCTGCTGTCCAGGTTATAGATAACACTGTCTATATATCTTACGAAGAGGAAGATATTAAACAGGAAACTATTACCAGGATTACTGTCTCTACTTCTCTTGACCAGTTCGCTTTTATAACAAGTGAAGTTGGTACTAGACCACGCTCCAGTAAAGAGTTAGCCGCTATCAAAGCGAAGCAAGCTGCTCTTGAAAAGGAAGAGAAAGTAGAGGAAAAGAAAGTAGAAAAGAAACCTGCTCCTCTTGCTTTAGTTCAAGTCATTAGAGATGCAGTTCTTGAAGATTCTGAACCTAAATTAACTGTTCTACCTCCTGTAGAACAGAAACCTCTTAACTGGAAAGATACCAGCATTGAGAGAGAATCTAGGAAGGCTAATCGTGCCATCACGGATAAAGAAGTTGTGGATAGAGTGCTTACTTATATATTTAAGTGGCATAAAAACAACGACTATAGAAAGAGTCACGAACAGAAGCACAATTTAGGTTATTTACTTAAACGTGTTATTCCTCAGATGTTCCACTTACCGTTTGAAAATTGTAAAAGATACTACTTAGGATATAGCTTTCCTGAAGTATCTAGAAAGTACGAATTTCAGTGGAAAAAGTTAGTTAAAAATCTAACTAATAACGGTTATAAAGACAAAATCCCCAAGTACCTCAGAGATCACTACGGACATTAATTATGGACCTCAAAACTCGTTTGAACAAGCAAACTGCATTACTAGATGCACATACAGAGCTGTTCGATAAGCAGAAGCGTTATCGCCAAGAGTATAACGAAGCTATGCAAGTAAAAGACTATGACCTGGCCCGTGAAAAGTGGGCTTATTACGAAGGTTATAGCAAGGCAGTTTCAGATCTACTGGACCACCTTCTTAGAACAAACGACCCTAGACAGTTGGAGCTTAAGTTAGATGATTAACTACAAAGTGTACTACGGTATTGAGCATCTAAATGTGCTTCAAACATCCGTATCCATAGCGTTTGATACAGAAACGCTCCAGCTACAGCCTGAACAGGGGAAGCTGCGTTTAATCCAGCTTGCTTGTAAGAGCAGAGCTAGTGTGGTTGTCCTCGACTGCTTTGAGCTAACGCAGGATGACTTTGAACAGGTAAGGAGGTTCTTCAATACACCTCGAATGTGGATAGCCCACAATGCTGTATTTGATATTGCTTGGCTTCAGGAATATGGGATACATCCCAACACTCTGGATACAGGTATTAAATGCACGATGCTGGCTAATCGTTTACTTACCAATGGCATACCAGGGTTAAAGCATGGTTTAGCTGCTGTTTGCAAAAAGCATTTAGATATAGAACTATCTAAAGAGCAGCAAACTTCTGATTGGAGCGCACCTTATTTAAGTGAGGAGCAGAAAGCCTACGCTGCCAAAGATGTGGAGGTTTTACCTGATCTATATGAGGTCATGGAAAGGAAGCTTCAGTATGGGCAGTTGAGAAAAGCTGAGATCCTAGAATCTAGAGCTATACCAGCTTTGGCTCAAATGTGGAGAACAGGTTTACCCTGGAACGCTGAAGCACTAGAGCAGTGCCGTAAGGACTACGAATTTGATGCAGAGAATATGGGTAAAGAGTTTTTGGAAGATCTAAATAAGGCTTTGCCTGATGAGCTGAAACTTCCTAGAGAAGGTGATGCTCATGTAAAGATCAATCAGATAAAAGATAAGTTGTGCGAACCAGGGCACGATCCAGAAACTAGAGCACGTTGGTATGAGGAAATAGAGGAGTTAGAGATGGAAGCGTTTAATTTACGTGCGAAAGACGAAGGTTCGATACGTCTTGGTACTAAAAAGTACAGGGGATTTAACCTTAATAGCCCTAAACAACTGCTGGAAAAATTCACTGCTGTTTTAGGTGAAGAGCCTAGAGATGCAAAGGGTAAACCTAGTGCGTCAAGACAAGCTTTGAGATCTTATACAGCAGACCATGAGGTAGTGCATAAATATTTACTGTGGAAGAAGACAGAAAAGAGAAGGCAGATGGTCACTTCCATTAAGGAGAAAATGGCTAGTGATGGTTTTGTTCGAGCTTCATATATGCAGCTCGGAGCAGATACAGGTCGGATGAGTTGTATTAAACCCAATAATCAGCAGATTCCTAGAGATGCTTCTTTTAGGCAATGTGTTCAAGCCCCTGATGGTTGGTCCTTAGTAGATGCTGATTACGGACAGATGGAACTTCGTTTAGCTGCTGCTTTGGCCCAGGATAAAAATATGGCTTCTGTGTTCAAAGAGGGCGGAGACTTACATGAGTTCACCGCTAGTGCAATGGGCTGTGATAGGCAGATCGCAAAATCAGCAAACTTTGGTTTGTTGTATGGGGCGGGTGCAGAAGGTCTGAGAAATTACGCAGGTGCAAGTGGAGTAACAATGACTATGCCTGAAGCAATAAGGATCAGAGAGGATTGGTTGCAAACGTACCAGGGAATAAGGAAGTGGCAGGAGGACAATGCTGCTGAAGCTGCTAAAACTCAGAGGACTCTTAACAAAGCCACTGATGCTGGTGGAACGGATGCTATTCCTTTTATTCGCATACCTTTATCTAAAATGAAGCGTTTATTACCAGGGGATTTGAATAAAGTTACTGTTAGATGCAACACACCTATACAAGGTGCAGGGGCAGCCATATTGAAGATGGCATTAGGTGAACTATGGAAAGAGGTTTATAAGGCAGGAGAAAAGGAAGTCAAGATTGCGGCTGCTGTGCATGATGAATTACTCCTATTAGTTAAGGAGGGATTTGAAGATAAATGGTCTGAGAAACTCAGCAGCATTATGGAACAGGCAGAAGGAATATGGCTTGATTACTTAACACCAAACGAAGGAGACATACCTCCATTGGCAGAAACATCTGTTGGTAAAAAATGGAGTGAGGTGCACTAATCGAATGTATAGTTAGTCTAGTACAGAGTTAAAATACATTTAACGCCTTGGCTATAGAAAAATCCCCTAGACAAATCATAGTAGAACGGCTAAATGGAGAGATCTGTTTAGCCACTACTGGTGATTTGCAGAGAGCAGTACAGTTCTTAGAGGGAGCTAGGGAAATAAGGCGAGGTAAAACGGGACACCGTAAAGCTTCTAGGCAAGCGATGAAAGAATCAGCACGAAGAAAAGTCGATAGACCGATTTCGTGGTAGAGTAGTACAAATACCACAGTTTTTAATGGCCTTAAAACACGGTAATAAAACTTACATGCAGATTCTTCTTGACCCGAATAGGGCAAAGTTGGCACAAGAACAAGCGGAACAAGAAGGTATAAGAGTTACTGCCTGGATACGAAATGCTGTTTATTCCCAGTTAAAAAGAGAACTCACCAGATCTAAATACAACGAAGCTGAAGCAGCAGATGAGGCTATATGGAAGAAGTCTATCCATAAGCGTGTTCAAGGCAGACCATCGAAGGAGGATTAATGACGTATTTCAGTTCTGTTACATCGGAGAACGCTCCACCAGTAGCGAAGCTTCATCAATTCTGGGTTTGTGAACAAGGAAGACAAGGTAGAAATATGAATTATTGGGGGTATTCAAAAGAAGAGGCACTCAATAAAGCTAAACTTAATAACCCTAACGCTTCAATACTCTGGAAAAAAGAACTATGACAACTGCCTCAGTAACTCCCAAATATAAGATCAATGATCAAGTCAATAAGAAGAGAAACACAGGAGTATTTCTAAAGACGGAATCCAATAGAGGAACCATCATCAAGGTTATAGAGAAGTACAACAAAAGAGATCGAATTTGTTACTACTACGAGGTTAAATGGCCCGATGGTAGAAGGTCAGAACACGCACAACACATATTAGTTCCAGCACCATAAATGATTAACAAAATTCAAGCTGCGTGTCCTAAGTGCGCTGAAGCTAGGACTAGAGTTGTATGCACTAAACGCTCCAGTGATGGGGTAACTATCAGGCGCAGACGGTGTATTAAATGTGATCATCGCTGGTACTCAGTTCAGTACCCAGAAGTCGCCGTTAAAGACAACGAGGTTAAGTGGGTCAAAACAGGCTCCACAGCGAAATTCGTACCATCTAACTAAACAAATGGATTTTAAAAGGAACAAAGGAACCAAAAAACAAGAAAAAACTTATGGGCCTATGGGCCTAAGTGAGGTAAGGCTTCGAGCTTTGATTAATGAAGATGAAGAAGCCTACAAGTTCGTTAGAGAAGTATGTGGCCCATTAGTATGTTTTTATGAGTTCCTTAAGAGCAAGGGTTATACAGACGATGAGTGTTATTTAACTGCAAAAAGACTTTGTATGATTAATCTTGGTCGATATATGGAAGAAGATACAGATTACGAAGAATACATAGTTGAGACACACTACGACTAAAGATCAAGAACTTTCCTTAACCAATTTTTAAATGTAGGTTGCCTTACAGGGTTTTCTAAACAAGCAATCCTAGCTTTGCATCTAGCAATTTCGGTTAGACAGTTAGCAATAAATTGTGCTTGATGAAAGTGGTTTCTTTCTACTGCTTCGCAATGTCTTGTGAGCTGTTCTTTAGATGCTCCCTCTGTTAACCACCGTATCTTTTTCTCTAACTCTAATTCTTGTTCAACTGTAGGAGGTTCCATTAGTTGATCTAACAGAATGAATTGCTCATCCAAGTTCTCCATCTAGTTCTTTCCGTTTAGCTGCTAACCCAGTGTATAAGCCATGCATAGGATTGTCAGGTAGGTGACGACCATCAAGAACGTACAGACGTTCCATGTCCATCATTCTTTGCTTGTCTTCTTCTAGCCACTTTGGATCGTAATTTGTCATTGCAATGTAGTAGTTGAACTAGGATATAACCTTGACTGAAGGAAATTTACAGCCTCGTCATCAAGTGTATTTGTAGTCTGTTTTGCTGCTGATTTCAATAGATCAAGTAACAGTTTTTTACCTGCTTCACTACGCAAAAAAGCATAAAGAAGAGGAAGAAAAGGCTTTAATAGTTTTCTCATAAATAGACTCACTCTTCACAATCCTATATAAAACCGCTAGATTTGGCTTGGATCCCCATCCAGCAAAGCCTCCTTCTCTTCATAAGGGGGCTTTGTGTTTTAAGCCGATACTTAACCTAACAGGATTATGGAGCAAAAAACGATTGTATGTTTTTGTTCACATTGCCTTGAAATAAGACGACAGCAAACAAGATTAAGAGAGTTGAATAAGAGCAAAAAAGCCGCTAAATTATCTGTGTAATTTACTCATCATGCAAGTAAATTATTAACTTGTTGCAGGGATTAGATACCTACTGCAATGTGGGCAGAACCCCTTAGCTCTTAGAGGACGCTAGGGGGTTTTGTTTTCCCAGTGTTCAATTAGTTTTCGTAATTCCTTAATCCTGGCCTTAGCCCTAGCTATCTGTTCCTCCATCCGTTTGGATCCCTCTTAGATACTTCTAATCTAGCAATGTCCTTCTCTACAGCATTTAAACGATGGAATATTTCACGAAAGTTACCTTGATTTCGATTGGAACGGTTCGCTAAGACCATTAACGCTCCAGAGATAGCTGCCCCAATCAAGGCTGCGAGTAGTTCTTGAGGCATTTTTATCCTTTTGGAGTAATCTTAGACTATTGTTTCTAGTTTTCTATGGCTGAAAAATCAAGCTCCCAAGCAAAAGCTATTGCTGTAGAGGAAGATGACAAGCCTGATTACCAAGAAAAGATTACGTTCCTTGTCTCTACAGTTGCACAAGGATTTATTTTGACTTGGTGCTTACTCGTCTTGTCTCTTGGATACATAAAATTGCCTTCAAGACTCTTTGGAGTGGACATTCCAGACCAGCCCCGTGTGGATAGCACTTTTGCAGCAGGTCTTTTGGGAAATATTTTAGGAGGACTCGGAATCAGTGTTAATGCTGCTGCTGGAGCAAAGAAGAAAAAGAAAGAAGATGAAACGAATGGAAATGGAAAAACTGTAGGAAACGGTAGCGGTTATCAAACAATCATTATCAAACAACCTATAGAATTAATTACTAAAACCCCTACTGCTACAAAGGTCGATCCCATCACAGGGAAAGAAGTCGATCCAATAACAGGAAAACTCACATGAAAAAGTTTTTAATCTTGCTTTTACTAGCAAGTCCAGTGCAAGCAGACATGCGGCACTCAATTACGACCTCAGCAAAAGTCCAGTTAGATCAGGCTTATTCTTCGGTTTCGAGAATCGGGACGACTTACAGCGTTACAGGCAATAATGTGACTCCTAGTACTACCGTTTCAGGCACTACGACCTCTGGTGCTATCGGAGGGTTGACGGCTGATAGTGTCACGGCAGGAGTCCCTGCGATTGTGGACACGGATTTTGCTATCACGACTGCTGGCTCTGCCTATTCAATGACAGAAAGCCTGACAATGGGAGATGCAGTTCAGAGTGCAACTACTGTTACAGGTGGCGTTGTTCCTGCATTACCTTCTCTTGGTTCAACAGTTACAGGAAGTGGTGGTGTTTCTGGAGGAACCATAACGAGTCTCAGTTCAGGTGTTCATACTTGCGCTGGCACGATGGGAGCTGGATCTAGTTGCACGGCACAAACCATAGTTGAATCGGTTGTGGACTGATGCACGTTCCAATCCTTATTTGCTCAATCTTTGTCGTGGTTCTCCTGATCTTCAATCTGATCATGTGGAAACACTATTACGATATTAACAAGTGAAACGCTATCTCCCACTGTTGCTATTGTTAAATACCACTGAGATCCTAGCTGTGCCAGTGGTTCCCAACTTTTCTAGCGGAAGTATGACCGCAGTAACCCGCACCACACAAAATATTACAGAGTCAATAGTTTCGACAGATTATAACACTGGTCATTCTCTAAGTATCACTGGTACGAATATAGATATTGATGGATCAACAATGTTACCTAACCCCACAAACATCACCCAAACTGTTAATGGAAGTACCTACACATGGACTGGAGCCGATCTAACCACAATGCCCAATGTAACAATCAAAAATGCAGGGGCAGCATTTCAAATGAATCAATCTTATCAAGGCCCAGGTCTTGCCAATATTACAAACATAACAAGACAAACTCAGGTAGAAAGCGTTACAGAAACTACCTCTACATTCTCTCAATAATATTTGCACTTAACCCTTTAAAAGTATTAGCAAATACCTCTCAAACCGCAGCTCCTGTAGCCAATTCCAGTGGTTCAGTGACCAATATGGCTATACAATCTTTGCAAGGTAATATGATACAAAATCAGTACGGTAATGGAATAGTTTGTCAGGGGCCAATGCTTACGGCTTCTCCCTTCCTAACAGACAGCTTCCAGCAACAGCTTCCCCATGAATATTGGTACTCCTCGCCAGTGTATGACGATGATGGAACTATTCTTTATTACCAAGATGTTCGTACTGGTCAGAAGGATTCTGCAAGTTTAAATTGGGGATTTAGTATTACTTTTTCAATGCCATTAGATAACTCTTTACAGAGGAGATGTAAGAGAGCTGCTGATGCCCAGATAGCGATCCAAGAGCAAGTCCTTGCTGATAAACAATTATCCTGGCACGTTGCTCGTCTTAAGGAGTGCGGTCAGCTAAAACTTTCTGGAATCGAATTTGCTAAAGGTTCAGTTTTTTATTCCTTATGTGAAGATGTCCGTGTTCTACCGAAAATGGGACAAGTGCTTCCTCATAGACATAACATTCCTCCTATTTCTTCTTCTTCAGAGGAGGTAAACCCCGTTTCTCCCGATAAGTAATAGTTCTTCTTTCGGACAAGTTTGGACGCTCCACTTTCTTACCTAATATCTTTTTGATCTTCTTAATAACCTGCTGGAGTATTGGTTTCACGGCCTTCAATAAAATTGGCGAGCTTAATGCCACGCTAGTGGCTACGAGGGTTATCGAACCAGTTTTTACAATTTGTGGAACGGTGGGGATAGCATCAATTATCTGTTGTTGAACATTTAATTTTTTATATCTAGTTACACAACGGTTTCCGATCAATTCATACTTAATAATCTGTTTAGTACCCTCTTCTACTTTTGTCCCAACTTCAGGCGCACCATCGGGAGGACAAGCTTCTAACGCTGCTTTTGGTACTTCTGGTGCTGGAAGCGTTTCTGGCTCTTCGTATCGTTGAGTCTCTTCTCTTTCTGTATAAATAAGTTCGTTAGGCGTAAACTCCATTGCGTTATAGGAGGGATATTGTGCATCGCAGATGAATACATTTCCATCGGGATCATTACTTACTAAATTATCGTTCTCTTTTGAACTTTTTCTACTCTCTACGCAGCCAGGTATATCAATCACAGGCATCCCAACATTCAATACCACAGGGACATTAGGGATATTGATTGATGGAGCGTTAATAATGTAAGTGTGTACGGGTTCTATCTTTATTCGTTCATTTTGTATCAGTATTCTATCAACACCTATCCGTAAAATCTTTGTCAAAATCTAGGCAGTGACATACCAGCACTTCCAGCAGCTTTAGGCTTTGCAGTAGGAAGAACAGGGCCAGAAAGTCCAGGCATCTTTAACGATCCAGTGACCTGTTCGATCATCTGCTTCTTTAACTTCTCTTGATTCTCTTCATTAGTAATCCAGAGATAGCCAAAAATACCGCCCCCTGTTAAAGAGATCACCAACAGGAAAGACAGTACACTGATAATGTTCAGAATTTTTTGCATGGTAAAAGAAGCTATTTTAAAAGCTATTACTCATACAACTCTAATCCTTTTTATGGGTTTAGTCGCTTTACTGCCGTTGCATTTGTTACTTCAGCAGCAAGTTCAACTAAATACCATTAAGACCAAGGCTTACCAACAGCAGTTGTTGGAGGAGCAAGAGCAGCATCAATTGCAGCTTCTATAGCAGCAACACGATCAGCACCTAAAGAAGTCTTAACCCACCCAATGCAAGTGGCAGCATCTAAAGAATCGTAAGCTTTGAAGTCAGAAGGAAGACTAGAAGGCTTTGTGAAAGTCACTTCACCTGTTTGCCTTGTACCATCTTTCTCTGTGTTATCAGAGTCATCAATTGCTTTACAGCGATAGATAACTCTGGTGACGTAACCATCAGAGATCTCACGATCCATCGTGTTTACTTCCCAGACCTTGTTAATAGCCATTTTGAAAATCGTTTAAAAATAGTTTAACTGTTTTCAGGAGAAGGTTCTTCTGAATTAACTTCAGGAGTTTCTTCTGCAAACTGAATACCGCCTTTCAATTGAAGAATCTCGGCGGTTGTTTGGTTAAGGGCAGACTCTAATTGCGCTCTATATTTTGTCTTTTCTTCAAGAGCCTCTTTCCACTGAGTAAGTTTATCGGACATGTGTAATTAAGAAATACGTTCCAATAATACTAAGAGTATGGGCTAGTACCAAGTGTGGCTGTATCCCATTGTGCTTTTAGTTCATCAGTTGTAGTAGCCGACCCAATCGCAGTAGCGGCTGGAGCGTCCCTTAATGCTTGCTTTTTAGAAACAATGCTTGAGGTGTCAGCACCAGTTTCTTGTGCTTTTTGAAATTCAATATCAAGGTCAGAGAGTTTAGGTGTTCTTGCTTCTCTGATTTTTGCTTTGTGAATTTCTCTGGCTTTCGCCATGTTGATTCCGAATCCCATAATTAATTAAGGGGTGTAAGTCCAAGCATCCCTAAAGGTTCGATCTGTAGGAATATCATCAGCCGTTACAGTGTAAACGGTTTTGCCTTCAGGAACAGCACCATCTTTTATTTCATCAAGAGTGCAACTTTCATCAATCGGAATAACAATTGCAATTCGACCATCATCTTGTTCATAGATATATCTGGTCTTTAGTTCAGTTTCGTTAAGCATAATCAAGAAGATCCGAAAACGGTAAACATCATTAAAGCCCAATCAACATTGGTTGAGCCATCATTATGGTTTGTAAGTTCAAAATATCCTGTATTTATATTATCAATATTAGTCGGATAACAACGAGAACTTTCTGGAAGATCTCTTGATCCTGAAGCACAAACAATATAGTCAGCAGCTAAAGCCGTGGTAAATGTTACCCGTGTTTGGCCTGTTCCATAATCCGTATAAGACTGAATATTCCAGTTTCTTCTTGCGCCGTGATTCGTTTGGTTGAAATTACCGTAAGCTTTTGCTGTGTTCTTTGCAAAGACTGTATGCCATTGATAGCTTTCGTGACCAAGGTTGTAAGTATAATTTGATTCAGGATAATGATGTCCAGCAGAAACTACTTTGTCCGATTGAGTGTAGAACTTTTGTGAGTTGTCGTAGTAAAGAGAGACATGACTATTTTCTCTCGCATCAATTAAAGCTTCGGAACCACTAGCACTTTCAAGCTGAACTCTAGATCCACGCAGAGCTAATATTCCTGTCCCTACATCCGCAATAATAGAATTTCCTCCGTCATGATATAGCTCCAAATCATCATGAGATCCGAGTAGAATTTTTTTGTTATCTGCCAAGTCAACACTTTCACCAGATATTGCACCACCAACCCAAATACCAGTGCTTGACGTGGCTAGCTTCTGTGAGTTGTCATAATAGAGTTTTACGTCTCCGTCATCATTAAATTTAGCTGATGTTTCACCACCGCCTGCACCTAAAATTTGGAGTTGAGATGTTCTTATAAATAATGATTGAGCAGCAGCAGAATCAATGTAGTTATTACCACTATTATGATAGAGCTGCAGATCACTACCGTCACCAAGAATAAGTGTATCTAGATCACCTAGTTTTACATGGCTAGTAACTTCTAATATTCCATTAACCTTCGCACCACCAGTGGTGGTTTCGAGCATCTTGACATTGTTGTAATATAGAGAAACTGCACCGTCTACAATCGCATCTATTAATACTTCATCTCCAGCATAATTCTGGACAAGGAAAGAACCTGTTGTCCTTGTAATTAAAGATCCAGTACTATTAAAGACCCTAGAGTTTGTTCCATCATGATAGATTTGTATATCAGCACTGGCTCCGACTTTTAATATTGCATTATCAGCAGCAATATCTACATGACTTGTAGTTGCTAAAACACCATGAATTTGAGTACCCCAACTAGCTGTCTCTAGTTTCTTCGAGTTGTCATAATAGAGTTCTACGGTTCCATCTCTATCACATGTTATAAACGGATGTTCATTACCATAATCAGCTAAGTTTAAATGGTCTGCGGCAATAGATAAGACTCCAGAAGCATGTGAGTGATAGATAATACTTTTATTTGAAGATCCATTATGCTTGATCTGGAGATCATCTCCTGTACCAAATTTAACAATTACGTTATCTAATAAACTCAAATTACCCGTTAAAGTTCCACCTGTTAAATTTAATTTAGTGGATAAATCTATTGCACTCCACGCTCCATCACCTCTTAAATAATTAGAACTTGAAGCTGTACCTGATGTTGCTAATTTTGATAATGCAACAGCAGCAGAGTTGTTTATATCAGCATTAACAATTGCGCCATCTGCAATACCAGCCGAATTAACTTGTGTAAGTGTCATTGTTGTTAATTAGGTGAATGGTTTAGGCACTCTCAAGTGCAGCTACTTTTGTTTCTAATGTCTCTATCTTTGCTATTAATTGCTTTATGACTGACACATACATAGCATCAGTAGAACCAAGTTTAGAAGATAAAGCTTTTCCTTCACCTATTAATTCTTTATCTAATTGATTAACACTATCTGTTTCTTTAATCCAATAGTCGTCAATAGTTTTTACGTCTTGTGCTAAGAATCCACGTACATTTGTATCTTTAAGATGTTCATCTGGGTTTATCCAATCAAATGTTTTAGGTGTTAATTGTTTAAATTTAGCAAGATCATAGGTATAGTCGACAACATTTTTCTTAACACGACTGTCAGATATAGAACCTATACTTGTATCAGCACCAAGTAAGTCACCATCTGATTCAATACGGAATTGAGCTGATGATCCACCATTTGCAGAAAAACCTATTCCACTATGACCTCGGATTCCTAGCTCTCCTGCTAAAGAACCATTGAATAAGTTTCCAGAAGATTCAATTTGCCAAACATAAGAAGTGTAACTTGAAGTTTGGATAAGTAAACCATCAGAACCAGATGTATAAGAATGGATTTGAGCACTGGGGCTGGTAGTCCCTATTCCACACCTACCCCCACTTGTAATAGTCAATCTATGTGCATTACCACTACCAAGAAATAACCCTCCATTTTCGTGGTTTTGTATAACTAAATCAGTATCGCTTTGATGTATTTTGCTGCCATCTGAAGCTGATGTTCCACTTACGCCACTGGTAAGGTGAATGGTTGGACCTCTAGTCCCAGAAGTTGCAGAAGAATGTATATGTATCCCTGTATCTCCACCATATCCAACAATCGGACTCTGAATATTAACGCCTATAATTCCTGAATTTGATATGCGAAATCTTTCTGAACCGTTAGTCCCAAATCTAAGATTACCGTTTTCTTGGTTGTAAATATAAAAGTCAGGATTGTTATCTACACCTATAAAACCACCATTATCGGCGGCAGTTCCAGACGTACCAGTAGTTAATCTAATATGCGCTCTTTCTGTTGCAGTTGAGTCATGTATATGAAGAGTCCTTGCTCCTGAATCTTGTGGAACGGCAGTAGTACCTAAACCTAAATCTCCATTTGAGTCGAGGCGAAGTTTTTCACTACCACCTATGTAAACTTTAATATCCGATGAATTGGAAAGCTCAATATGAGCAGGGCCAGAAGCGTATTTAATAAGATTAAATTCATCAGTTGGTGATATTAGTTTTAATTGTGCCGTAGCATTACTACCCCAGTTGTTTTGAATGGTTGCAATAGTGTGTGAATTATGACTCTTTAAAACATTGAATGCTGAACCATCTATTTGAACCCCCGAACTCGTTGTCTCAAGCTTCTTAGAGTTGTCGTAATAGATTTCTACGTTCCCATCGTCATTACAAGCGATAAAAGTTTCATCCCTATTTGTATTTGTTAGCCTTAAACTATCAGCTTGAATAAAAAGATTACCTGTAGAAAGTGTATGTTCAATAAAACTATTTCCACCTAAATGATTAATTTGAATTTCAGCACTATCACCCAATCTTAATTTATTACTACTGCTTATATTTAATGTCCCCGTCATCGTTCCACCTGCCAAAGGTAAATAAGCCGATAGATCAACGCCAGCCCAAGTTAAGCCACCTGTATTCCCAGATTGAGCAGATAAGAAATATCCATTAGTTGGTGAGTTAGATACTTTTAAATTCGCTTCATCTACAACATTATCTGCAATAGTTAAAGCCGTAGCACCTGTTACTTCGCCTGAGTGAGTGGCGTTGGTGACTTTAGCGGTATTTGCTGCAATTGCTGAATTTATAGAGTTAGCTAATTTATCAGCCGTTACTGCATCATCAACAATTTTTGCTGTTGTTACTGTGTTATCACTAGGTTCGCCTATACCGCCTGATTCTTGATAAAGAATAAAATCAGGAGCCGCCGCTAAATTAGTTGCTGTTTTAAATCTCGACCCATCAACAATAAAACCAGTGATTCCACTTGTGGACGTACCAGAATTAGGTCGTTGAATTACACCGCCATAACTAACTAATAAAGTATTTGCTGCTGCTGGACTAACTGCTGTAGTTGTTCCAGAAGTAACAAGAGTAAAATCATTCCCTGGATAACTAGCCGATCCATCATTAGCAGCATTCCTAAGAGCTAAGTATTTAAAATCTGGGCCACCACCACCACCACTTACCTTTGCTACCGATCCATCATCTTTTTTAAAAAACAGTTCAGCCGTATCCGTTCTTATAACGGGTTCACCTACCACCATGTCAGAGGCAGATGGATCGCTGCCACTACCTCTTTTGAGCTTAACTGTCGTAGACATTAGTTATTCCTCAGATGGTTTAGTAAGTTCCACCATCAATATCAAAACCAGAAACAGATCCATTCTCAAGGAATGTAACTAGATCAGATAAAGCGACCTGAACCATTGTACCTGCATCATTAACGACTAAACGATCAGCAGCAGCCAAGGTTGTTGAAGTAGCTGACGTTCCACCATCACAACAAGTGTTCAATTCAGTCGTTGTTACGGTTGCTCCATCAAGGATTTCTATCTCTGTGGAAGTTAAAGCTGCTAAAGCAGAAGAACCTCCTGATTGACAAGAAGATAAGTTTGTTAAATCTGTGGCTGATGCTTGCGCTCCTAAACTTGCCCTTGCTGTCGCTCCTGATTCGATAACAAAGTTAGATCCATCACCAACAATAAACCCACTATCTGAAGGAGTTAGACCAGCTACATCTGCTAACTGTGCGTCATAAGCTTGAACATTAGTGCCAATTACAAGTCCTAAAGCTGTGCGAGCAGCACTAGCTGAAGTTGCTCCTGTTCCTCCATCTCCAATCGCAAGCGTTCCAGTGATTGAACTTGCGTCTAATTTGACCGCCAGTTCTCCTGACTCAATAACAACACCACCATTACTTTTAAGATCGGCAGACATTGTATTGCCTGATTTCTGAAGACCATCACCTGCTGAAATTTGCCCTGCACCTGAGAACTGAGCAAATGTAAGATTATTTGTTCCTACAACTGCTGAACCTTTATCAGAAGTACAGACGAAACCGTTTTCAGCGTTAGTTGTTCCTTTTTCTATAAAAGTAAATACTCCAGCAGCATCAACCCCTGTCGCTAAATCGTCTGTTCTTGTCCAACTGCCACCACTAACGACTTTATAAATACCGTTTTGAGACGCTGTTGATTGTCCTGCAACAAGTACTCGATCATCAGCAGATAATGAAACACCGTCTACAGACTGAGTTCCACTTAAAGTTAAATTTGAAGTAGAAACAACAACACAAGAATCTTTAATATCTAATCCTTGAGCAACTCCATCTACATATCCTTTATTTGCTGCGTCATTATCAGAAGTACAATCTGCAAGGTTTGTGATTTTCTGACTATTAGCAGAAACAGCAGCCGTTGGAGCTGCCATCTGATCAAGTCTATTTACTTGTACTCCTGTATCAAAATCAGATATTTTTGTATGCGCTATTGATGGTATGTCAGCAGCAACTAAAGCTCTATACGCAGCCGCCGCAGCCGATCCAGCAGTAGGGCCAGCAAGAATGTAGTTAGCTGTCTGGGTCGTTTCTTTGTCGAAATATTTACCTTTACCACCTACAGGAATAATGGATGTTGCCGATCCACCTGCACCACCAGTTCCTTTACCAAAGTAGAGAATCTCATTACCTTCCGAAAAAGCTAATTCTGCGTTTTCGAGACTGGTAGGTGCTGAACTTCCAGTGCTTCTTTTGATTCTTATAGTGTTAGCCACTAGAAGTTGCCTCCGTCTGTAATTGTGCTAGTAGTCCAAGATGCGTCAGCCTTAAGACTTGACGATGTACTGTCATAGTAAACGATAGATCTATTTACAGCATTATCCAAGTTAATTATGTCAGTAGCACTAGCACCTTGCGGCCCTTGAGTTGCAACCGTTATGACTGAACTATTGCTTTCATCAACAGTTACAGTGTTTTTATTAGTGGTGACGTTAACAGTAGTCATGCAGTGTATCCTTCATCCATATAAATAGTACCTTCTATCCAGTATTCTTTCAGCCCTGCACCGTTAGTTAATAACACATCATATTTATATTCATCAGCAGTAAATGTAGTTGTTTGAGTATCTGTAAGCGTCCAAGTCCATGTCCCATTCGCTGCACTTGTAATAGCACAAGTGGCATCAGCAGCTTTAGTCGTACGACCAGAATCCCAAATCTGACTTGCGATTGAATATCCTGAAAGATTTACTGCACTACCTCCCGAATCTTTCAACGTGACCGAGACACTGTGATCCGACCTTCGTTGGATCGTCATGTCATACGTTCCAGGTGCTATCGCCATAGGAATCTTTGCTTATCTTTTAAGTATATCAAGCTTATGCAGGTTTATTAGGCCAAGTCACTTCCTCTGGATTGGATAAAGTTGATGGTAAATCTCTAAGTGTTTGTCTATATTCCTTTCTCGCATCACTCATTGTCAGGTCTGAACTAGCCCACCAATCCGTTTCTGCTAAAAGTTTATTACGATTTTCTCTTAATAAAATCCATTTAGCATCGTGTCCATTACTGGAAATAATATTAGAAGTAAAAGTACAGTCCTCATAACTATCTCCTATTGATACTTCTCCTTCCGCAACAACAGCAATAGATCCTTCAGGTGGCGACCATAAAGTCATATCTCCATTCCATTCCACAACATTAATTACTTTTTTGTCTTCAATGATTGCGTAACGAGCCATAGGTCTAAAAGCCTTCTTCTCTATTTTAGATAATTGGAATCCAATACTAACCCGATCACATTCACTTCCTACACAATGCCAAAAATAAGGTTTAGTTCCTGTAGCTGTAAAACGTCTGATAGTAATTCCCTTATCGTCATAATCAGTAATAACTTTTCCATCTTTGTAATATCTAAAAAATGATTTCTCTTGTTCTGAAGCGTAAGTAATATAAATCCGATCAGTTGGATGATTGTGATTTGTATGCCAACTCATAAAACCAGTGTCGGGGTATAAAAAAGTCCCACTACAAGAAACATGTAAATCAGGAAATAAATCCTTTACAATCTTTTCTATTTCCTTTGCTGGTATATCTACTAACGCTTTAGAAAGATTATTTTTATTACTCTTTGGCACATCAAAATCTATAAGTGAAAGAAGTCTCTCTTCCGATACATTATTTTCCCAATCAGGTATATATTTAGCTTCCGAATTTGCTTTTATTTCTTCCAGATACGGTTCAATTATTTCCTTTATTTTCTGACTTATTTCTGGTGGAAATGAATTACGAATTACCACTGGAATACAATAATATAGCCTGCCCCACCTGCATTTCCTGTTGAACCACTTGAGTCAGGATGATGTTTCCCTGCTCCTCCATTTCCATAACTATTACCTGTAAATTCAGCAACATTTGTATTTGTATATCCCGTCACGTTGCCTGTTAGACCAGCAGTACCGTTCCACCCTATAAGATGATTGCTACATGATCCTGCTGAGCCACCTGCTGTACTGGCGTCTTGACCAGCATAATTAGAACCTCCTCCACCTCCAGCAGTACAAGTTGCACCCGAACCAGTAGGGTTAACAGAAGAAGAACCCCCAGAGTTTCCGTTGCTACTCGATGCTGCACCACCCGATCCTACTGTGATTGCAGCACTAGAACCTAATTCACTTGAGCTATAAAACTTGATCGCTGTTGCGCCTGAACCACCCTGACCTGAATAAGCAGGTCTATGGGGATTGTCATCGTTATTCGAGCGACCACCACCACTCGATCCTCCACCTCCAATAATAATAAATAGAAACCCAGACCTAGCTGCTTCGGGAGTAAAGGTTGTATTGCTGGAAAAAGTACTAACAGATGCGCCTAAAGAAGAAATAGCCCAACTTAAAGCACTACCATCTGTCGTCAAAGTCTTACCGCTATTCCCTGATTGGCTTGGTAATAAAGCCGCTATTCCTGCTGCTGCTGTTGTTGCACCTGTACCTCCATTAGCAACATCTGTTACTCCTAAAGACTTATAAAGAGTCGAACTTAGCGATCCAACCTCAATCCAAGATGTATTAGCAGCATTTCTTACTTTTAAAACTGCTGGACTAGAAGAAGTATCAAGCCACTGCATAAATGCAGCTTTTGTTGATGGCTCGCTATTCCCACTATTTAAGGTTTGAAGAGCTTCAAGGTTGTCATTAATATCAATCCTCGCCTGTGGAAAGGTGACATTTTCTAAACGTTCTGAATTAGCTCCTCCTGTTGGGTTTGCTTGTGGCATTAGATGGCCCTCCCGAATCCTGTCACGGTATACATAAATGCTGTATTCACATTACTCCCATTATTGAAGGTTGCGGTAAATCCTGTTCGGCTCAAATTAGAAATACTTACATGTAACGTAGTACTAGAAGAATTTGGAGTGATTTGCACTTGTGGTGTTTGATAAAACGGTTTTTCAAAAGTAACGTTATAAACCCCAGTAGAAGCTGAAGTGTTAGAAGCAACAGAAGCACTATCTGTTCTACCTAATAAATCTAAAGTCGAGCCAAGATCGCTAATTGTTACTTTTGCATCTGTGTTTGTTGAAGTAATAGAAGCTTTAATTTGCAATCCTCTCGCTCTTACAATTGCAGCTTCAAATTCTGCCCATTCTCCCCATGTAGGAGAAGAACTAGGATTGTCAGGTGTAGTTCTTACAAATAAATCTACATTCGCTTCATCAATAACATCTCCATCAAATTTCCCTGATGCTGCGTCAAATAAACCAGTCCTCGAATCCCAAGCTGCTCCTGTTGCAGCAATAGAATTACTAATAACCTCCTTTCTTAAAACAGCGTCATATTGAACACCAGAATGTCCAAAATCAAAAGTAGTTGCAAACGTATATTCTCCCTCTTCATCCCCATCAGCATAAAATGGATCATGGTATCCAGAAGATACATAAGGATTAGGAGTTAAAACTAAGTTGTTTCCTGTAATACCTAAACCACTATTGACTTTAGCACCACTAAAAGCTGTCTCTTCACTCCATGTCTTTACATTTAAACGTCTTGTTGAGGCAGGTAAAGTTGTGATAAATGAAGCAGGATTAATTGATTTATTGCCTAAATAATCTTGAGCTTTAACGAAATACGTTCCAGCTAATAGAGGAACTTGTTTCTGAGTCGAAGCACCTGAGACACCATCAACAATCTTGTTACTCGTTAACCAACTAGCACCTGAAGTTCTAGGGTCATGTCTGATGATAATTCGACCACCTAACTTAACATCTAACTGAGGGACTTCTTTCCAAGAAAGTACAGCTAATGTTTCCGAAATTGGAACCATTGATAAGTTTGTGATGTCATCTGGATTACCTTGAACACCTCTAACATCGTATTCACCAACAGCAGGTGTACTATAAAGAAGTCCACTAGAACTTAAGCTGGAGACTTGAACTGCGTAAACTCCAGTTTTGACATCCATTAAATCTATTGTGGTTCCGTTTATAACTTCTGTTGTGAAATTGTCGTCTTCATGTCTCCACTTAACTCTATAACGATCTACTCCATCTACTCCTGACCAATGGAATGTAACCTTTACAGCAATCTTACCGTTTAATTCATATTGAAGCTCTTTTGTTGTACTTCCATCGTAACGAGGAATATCTAAAACTTGAACGTTAGAAGGAGCAGCAGGAATAACATTTAAGTTTGTAGTATCTCTAGCCGTTAAAGCAATGTTTTGTTCTATATGATCGTATTTACTTGGATTATGATAAACAGCTTCAACCGTGTAAAGAAAATCATTTTCTTCTTTTATACTTAAAACTCTCCAATATGAAGTCTGTAAATCTGTACTCTCTATAATCCAAATACTATTGTTATCAGGAACCGCTTGAAAACTTGAAGAGATATTAATAAGACCAGTACCCTTTACATAATCTGTATTCCAATAATTGCCATCACAATAACCAGCGATACCTGTAATATTATGCCCGCCATCAAACGTTCCATCAGGCAGTACAACTCCTAATGTAGGAGATGTTGCAAGAGAAATATTTTCAATTTCTGCGCCACTATCTACTCCAACAGAATTAATTGTTGCAGATGTAATCCTTCCTGCCCTTCTAGTTCCAGCTTTAACAGGATCAGCAACAGAAATTAACTGCCCAGGCTTTAATAGTTGAGCCGTTACTAAACTAGAAGTGAAAGCAATTACTTCTCCATATTTCTCCTCATATAACAACCATTTTCCTAATCTATTAGCTTGCGCTCGACTGGTACAAGCAAAAGCAGTCACACTCTTTTTCACAACGCCCCTTTTTGCTATTTCACCTGCATCTTTAACAACTTCATACGCTCTATCTTTTAAAATTAAATCTAAATAAGCAACAACAACAACTGTAGGTTTTGTTTTTGAACTTTGATTGGTATAAGAAAAACCTTCTTCAGTTACATTGCTTTGGTTAAAGTTATAAACAGGATCAGAAGGTGAGTCTTGAGCAATCGTCAAACTTCCATCTTCCCAGAAACCTTGACTTCTCATAACTGAAAGAAGTTGATTAACTACGTTATACGCTTCATCCGTTGAACTAATCGTTGCATTACAACTAAATCTTGCTTCCTTGGTTGTTACCCCATCCAATGTATATTCAACTTCTTCATTTGCATATTTACTGGCACGGAAAAATGCCCATTTATCCAGTTGTGAGCTATCAAAATGATCCCCAAGTCCAAATCTTTCATTTAACATCAACGCATGTAACAGCCAAGAAGGACAGGAAGTCCAAGTTGCAGCTTGGAACGTTCCGTCCCATACAAAGTTAGTTGGATATATGATTCTTCCTGAATCACTGTCAACTGTAACTCCAGTTGGAATCTGTACTTTTAAGCCTTTAATGTCATATTTTCTACTAGGTATGGAACTAAACTGTTGGGCATCAAGCCTTACACCAATTAAGGCTGTATTAGGATAAGTTTGTGTGTCAAATTTAACGGTAGTAAATGCACTCCATGTAAAGGAATTAGATAGTAAAGAGTCACTACTGTCATCAGTTACTCTTGTAACTTTTATGGTGTAAATTGAATTGGGATTATCTTCTTTGTTTAACCTTATTTCGTACTGTCTGTTATAAGCATCACCTGTCCTTCCTCTTATAGTATCATCTATAACTTCATCATAAGCAGTGTCATTTCCTGTTGATATGTTTGTGTATTTAATTGCTATTTTCAACTGAACATGTGTACCTAAAGTATCTCCATTTTTGCTGTCTATTCTTTGAAGAACAGGAATAGTAATTTTAACTCTTACAGCATCAACAGTTGTATCCGATATTGTTCTTGTTACAGGAAATTCTTTAGTAACAGGAACATTAACAGCCGTTGCAGATAAGATTGCAGTTGAAGATTCTAAAGGAATATAATTTTGATTTGCTGTCCCTGTCCTTTCGTATAAATCTACGTCTTTAAAGTTATAAGTTCCATCTGAATTTTGTAAAGCAGTGTCATTGAAGAAAACAGATTTAAACCCATCTGCAAGACCTTCAATTGGCCCTTCTGCTATAACCTCAGTTATGTTTGCAAATTCTCTACTGTCTAAACTATCTCTAGCAGTACGTGGAGTTCTATCACTACCTTTATCACCTTTACCACCACCACCAGCACCAATAATTGTTGTAGTCATGTGTCCACCTGAACGGTATCAATACCTGCGCTGACAACAACGCTTCCTGTTATTGTACGTCCCAAAACAATAGGGACAGGAACACCAGCAGCGTTTGTATTGGTGATGCCACTGAAATTAAACGATTCTCTAGGGTCTTCAGTTTTCTCAGGTGTTTTAGGAGTAGGAGCAAGCATCGCTGCTATACCTCCAAACACTAATGCCGCCCCGATATAAGTAATTGCTTTCCATCCAAAAGCAGAGATACCTGATGCTTTCGTAAAACCAAGCGCACCTTTCGCAGCACCTCCGATTCCAAAACCTGCACCTCCTGTTGCAAAAGCTATTCCAACCATTGCTGCTCCTAAAAGTATCCTTCCCATATTCCCGCCAGCTCCAGCTATCACAGGTGTAATCAATATGTCTTCCTTCCCAATTGGATCTTTTAATTCATCAAGTCCTATTGATGTATCCCCTACACAGACAACGTATTCTCTTTCTGCCATGTGACGGTCTAATCCTGCAAAATTAGCCACTAACATCCTTACGCTTTCTGCAACATCAGCTATATCCGCAATAATTTCTTTCCTGCCTGTAAATTCAGCCAGTTCCCCATATAGCTTTACTGTTCTCATGCCTTAATTTCTTACCTGTACTTGATTGTAACCAATCCCCATAACAATCTCTACAACTCAGACGATTCTGAAGATGATGCAATACATTTCCATCCCCTAAATACACAGCACAATGGTTTAATCCAGACGATCCAATCGACATTAATAACAGATCACCCTTCATTAATTTCTCATCCTTTAGCAACCTAAACCCTGTTGCTTCATACGCTCCATCGAACATGGGAGCATTGATAAATTGCTCTGGATCGTCTGGTCTATCCCAATCTCTTAACTCTAATCCTTCCTGTTTGTACCAATCTCGTGCGAGAGTCCAGCAATCTTGTACTGCCCAAACCCATTGTCTCGATAATAAAGGTGAGATATAAACTCCAGAAGGATTGTATGTACTCCATTTCTCCATTCTAGGATTAACGATATACCACGGGATCTTTCCTTTACTAGCAGCAACTTTGTCTGCCTCAGACGGTTCTGGTGCGGATACAGGATGACTATGAACAATCGCTAGGATTTCTCCTCTCTCTTCTGCTCTTGCATAATCAATTGCAGCAATCTGAAACATCTGTTCAGGATATTTAGCAACGTTTTTACAAGGCCAATATTTTTTCTTTCCTTTAACTAACAACAAAAGGCCACAGGCTTCCTTCGGGTCAGCTTCTTTTGCTGCTTCTAACGCTGTATGTTTCCAGTTAATAACTGAACGTACCGACTCCAGGGAAGTCATCAGGCAATATCTGTCGTTTTGGCAATCTTACTCCAGCTAAATCAAATGCACTACACATTTCGTATGAAATAACATCTCTATTTTCCATTGATTTTCGGTCTATAAAATAAATATCTCTCGGTCTAAAATAACTTGTTGGATCGGCATCACTATTTGATCCACCAGTAAAATTAACAGCATCTAAATACTTAGATAGAGTACGAGTTCTAGTAACTTTACACCCCTCTAAAGTTATGGTATTACGAGGCAAAGCATTACCATCAGCATCAACATTTAATAAAGCCAATATTGTCGTAAACGTACCATTAAGATTCGCAACTGAGATGCTGGGTCTAGGTAATGTTCCTTTACCTGTTGCTTCATATCCTTCTGCTTTTAATGGTATTGCAGTATAAGTATTCCCTTGCCATACAATGTCGTTACCTAACTCATTTTTTGTATTAGTAAATCTATATGTCGTTGTCGAACCATGTTGGGCGGTATTTAATTCAAAATCAAATAACTCAACAATTGTTTTAGCATCAGATCCTTGCAAAGTTCTTTGCAAGTTAAATTCACCTTCGCCTTCTGCGTAGTCAGCGACCCAGTAATTAACAACGCAATACAGCATTGATTTATGCAGTTACAGCTTTAATAACAGCGAAACGAATAACAATTGCTTCACTCAATGATCCTGCTGAAATGTTAGTCACATTAATTGAAGCTGAACCTGCTGCTGCTTGTGCGTTTAAAGCATACTTTCCTGCTGTACCACCAGAAGCATGGTTTAAAACAACAACGTCAGTTGCCGCAATTGTTGAATTTGTAAGAGTAAAAGAAACAATGGCATCAGCCGCTAAAGCAGCTCCATTCATTGTGACTGTTCCACATTTTTTGTTAAGTGTAACCGTAGTCGATTTTGAACTAGCTTGAGTTACTGTTCCACCGTCACCAGTAATATAACCAGCTTTGTCAGTGTTTAAATTTGTGAAATTAGCATCAACTTCTGTATGAGTTAATGGTGAGCCTTTGCCAGCTCTAGTGACAATGGTACTCATGCTTCAAAGACCTGTCTAAATGTTGCACTTATAGTAGCTCGGTTTAGGTAAGGTATTGATTTTGTCCAACTAGCGCACACCCATTTATAAGAAGTCGTAGTGTCAGGAGGTGTCCAAGTAAAGCTTGCTCCATCTAAAGCTCTGTTATCTAAGAAAGCGGAAATTGTATCTGCATCGGTTTCACTGATATTTTGCCAACGCAAAGCCCATTGTTTTGGATTTTGGTTTAATCCTACGTTTACTCTGATTTCATACCCATCACCCATGCTACTAACACGGGTTTTAGGGTTATTTCTTTGGTTCGCTCCATACGAGGGAGCAGGACTTGTTGGAAATGTTGCCATTATCTATTTGCTAAAAGCCCTCCTGGTCGTTGCTGATTAGCAATTTCAGCTTGAACTGCTGCTGCCAGCATACTTCCAAGTTGTTCAGCTTGCCCTGCATCTCCTTCAACTGACGAACCAGAAGCATCTACATTAATAACTACATTTGATCCTCCCATTGCATGATTTGGAATGATATTACCGCTAGAACCTGGAACAAATAATTCTGGGCCTTTTTCTCCTACAAGGTAAGACGATCCTCCTTTAACTGGACCCCCTGCTGCTAGTGCGTCCTCTGCTGGATATAATTCTCCGAATTCATCAGACAGTGGATCTACATATATATTATTTAAAACAGATTCTTCTATACCTGTTTTAGAGGTAATTTTACTTCCCAATCCCAAGAAATTGCCAAATCCTGTTCCTCCAAACATGCCTGTCAAAGCGGAGTTGACTCCCATTTTTAACAACTGAGAAGCCATCATTCTAAATACATTTCTCGCTACATCTCCTAAACTCTTTGTCTTTAATATTGCTGCTTCTAGAGAATCTACGATGCCGTCTTTAATCGTTGCACCCATAGCTTTATAGGCTTCTCTTGTTCTCTTGACTTCATCGTATTGATCTCTTGTAGCGTGTAGCACTCTAACGGCGTATTCAATTTGTTTTAGCTTCTCTATACCCTGTTCAGCTACGGCAGCTCTTATATCAGCTTGGATAAGGGCTTCTTTATCTCCTAACTCTATTTTCTCTAATAGTGTGTCTCTATCTTCCTTCATCTTGTCTGTCCATGTTCCCCATTTAACAGCCATATCATCCAAAGCACCGTTCATGTTTTTCATTGCCGTCTCTATTTCATTTAATATTTTCTGTCCTCCTGGTAAATAAGCTATTAGCTCTACTGTTTTCTTGATTAACCATGCAACCGAACTAAGTATCACGTTCACACCTACAACTAACATTTGTACTAACTTAAGAATTGCAGCTAAAGCTGTTACAAACGGAGCCGCTAGTATTCCTATTGTTGTTCCTACTGCTGCTAACAAGCTGTCCCATACATTTGTGAGCATCGCTACGTTATTAGCTATATCTTTATTTGTTGTTCCGACTGACCCTGTTGTCTGAGATACCTTTCTTTCCAATAGTTTTTCAGCTTCTTTGAATTTACCTACCTTTTTCAATCTGTTTATTTGAAGTTCTAATTGAGCATTAACTCGTATGCCTGATTCTTCTAGTTTGTCGAGGTTAAGTGTTTGAGTTGCATTTCCTATGGCAACAACACGGCTATGTAGTAATTCGAGTTGAGTACCTAAAGCACTACCGATAATTTGGGTTCCGAAGCCACCCATTCCCATCATATTTCCTAGTAATGCACCTCCTACACCACCACCAACTGCGCCAACTCCCCCACCGAATAACATGGGGAAACCTGCTCCGAGCATCAAGCTTTCTGCCCCTTTAGAATCCAGCCTATTCATACCCATCTTCTTACCTGCAAGCCTAATTCTTGCTTCTCTCCTTCTATCTCTCCTTGCTCTATCTGTAAACATCTTGCCCAATTTCTTATCTATTCCTAGTTGTTTCCGCATCTCCTTATTTATCAACCTTTCTGTCTTAAGTTTTTCCTTACCTTGCTGAACTAACCTTCTATTCTTTCTCTCTATAGATTTCATAATTGTATCTCTTGCACTGGCAGTCTTAATACCTTTTCTATCTATTTCCCAGTCAGCAAAACCACTAGCAGCTCTAGATCTACGGCTTGCCCCTACATTTGCACTGATTCGACCACGCATACCTAACTTCTGCCTTAAATCATTACCCCTTGCCATTTGCGCTTCACCAAACCTGATTTTTTCAACCATTTTTGCGTAACCCCTACCACTCTCACCCCCCTCTATAGGGGTAACATCAATAGTCCTTTTACTAGCATCAATAGGAAAAAGAGAGTCAATAGGATTAAATTTGACACCCCCTAAACCCATTAATGCCTTAGACGTTATACGTGCTTGTCCAGTTATCCTGTTCAGTGCCGCTTCTACAGGGTTAAAGTCTAGAGCTAGTTTTCTTACAGGTCGAGATATTTTTTCAGCAACACGTCCAAACCACATTGCTGCTGTGGTTGCCTTTTTAAAATCTATACCTAGAGCAATTAAAGCCGCAGTTATTACTCCCGAAACCACAGGATGATGACTGTACGCATCTCTAAGTACATTTGTAGCTATAGTTAGTCCGTTTGTTTTCTGCTCGACAAGTCCTAAGAAATTTGCAAATTTTGGTGAAAGACTTATAGCTTTATTTACTGATACATTTACCGCCCTTATAGCTGCTACATAAGCAGTTAGACCAGCTCCTCCAGCAATCCCAACAGTACCAGCCACACGACCTACTGCTCTTTCTACAGACATCCCTACTCTTCTTACTCTTCCTGGTTGCTTAGTTGCTCCTGGCTCAATTAATTCCTTAGCGGCTGGAAGAGCTTTCTGCTTTTGGGCACGTTCCAGTTCTTTATTGTACTTATTTAGTGCAGCCGTAGCTTTATCTATACCCGAAGCTACCTTGTCTGCATCAGCAGCTATTTTACTAAACCCTTTTTGATGTATCTTCTCTAAAACAGTCTCTATCCTTTTTAAACTGGTGACTATCTGATTTGTTGCACGTTTTATCGCCTGGTCTTCGACCTTAAATACAATCGTCCTGGTATAGTCAGCAGCCACTCCTATTTAATCCAAGGAACTTCGCTTAGTTTACCTTGTTTGTTGTCTAGTAGCAGCAGCTCGGTGAACTTTATCTCTATCTTTTTCTTCTTCGTCTGCTTTTAATGAGAAATATGCGGACCAACCAATTACTTCTTCTATCGTTAATTCGTTTGTTAATTGAGAAACAGTCATCCCTAACTCTTTAGCTAGGGAGAACATAAAGTACCAAAGTTTATTCGCTTTTTAGATCCGCTTTAGCGTCTTCGACCTCCTTATCTGTTCCAGATTCAAGCATCGCTAACTGGATTTCTTGCAGAACAGCAGCTTCAACTTCTCTGCGAAGAGTTGCTCTATCTCCATCAGCAAATAATCTTTTACCTTTAGCATCTAAGGCTTTTTGAATCATTAGGGACAATGCAAAAGCGTTTGCATCATCATTACCTGTCTTCTTCTGGATGGATTCTCTTTCTGCAATAGTTAAGGGGTTCCAGTATATTTCAAGAACTACTTCTCCGTCCTTTACTACTTTGTGCTGATAGAGTTGGCTAACTCCGAAGCTGCCCTTTAGTAGTTCTATAGCTCTGGTCATAAATAGTGTAGTTGCTAGATTATTACTATACTAGGTACTTGCTGAAAACTGACAAGATATTACACCTAAGAAATGTGATTCCTGATCATTGTCTATAGGACCAGGGCCAACAACATCTAATGTGCGTGGTTTACAGGAATACACATCAGCATAAGTTGATTCATTCACAGCCGTCATTCCTGTTATGACTGATTCGCTTATTGCTGCCATTCTTGATGTTCCTTTACCTTTTGGAACGTAAACATCACATTGAACGAAGCCAGAATAAAAAGCTGTAGCAGCACCTTGGTTTTGTTTTGTTGCTTGTCCAAAATTGACTGAAACTACGACATACTCCAATGATTTACTCGGAGTTGTGAAAGCCACGTTGTCATAGACAACTTTTACACTGGGTTTGACCGCTAAAATCTCATCTGTGATGGATTTCTCTAAGGCGGCTCTGACTTTAACTAAGGTCATAATTTAGTGTAGCTGATACGTCTGTCAGTGCTATTCGGTATTGCTGTAGACGATCCACCGAGTCTAATATCTGGTCCCTTATCGGAGAAAAACCTCTCTATCTTGGTTGTCATAGAGTCACCCCCTACACCACCACCTTGTAAGTAAGCGTTTATCTTAGATTTTTTAGATACAACTGCGTAAGGAGCATACTTTGTTGTATTACCTATAAATACAGTTTTTTCCCGACTAAAAATATTGGGAACAGGGTGTCTTTGTTTAATTAAAGGTCTGTAACCAGGGAGCAGCTTTGCGTCTCTATTATGCCTGTATTTTATCTTTTCCCACTCAGTTCCCTTTGGTGTGTCTGTTCTAGCAATTCTATTAATATCAGCTTTCCAGCTAGAAGCAAAAAACCCCGTTAATACTGGACTTACGCCCTTTTTTGCGTAGCTGGTTGTTAGATCTGCAACTACAGCTTTAACGAATCCGTTTAATTGAAAATCTATTGTTTCTCCAAACTCTTCTCGTATTGCCTTTCCGAACTCATCGGCTTTCATCTCTGTGTAAGATCGCTGGTTAGCCCTTCTAGATTTTGCTGCTCTTCTAGCCATTAGAACCTCACCATTACTGTGTATAAATAAACCTGACCACCTCTTTTTGTGTCTATATCTACGATTTGAGCTGTTTGGTTTGCGCCCGCATAAGTCAATGTCACTTCATCTTCAAACGTAGGTTGGTGATCTCCTATTAAGTTGGGTGTTATGTATAACTTTGCGCTTCTTGATTCTCTACCACCATCCTCTTCTGATTTTATAAACTCAACAGGTACTTTTATATCGGAATAGGTGGTAGTTGCAGTTAATTGCTTACCTGCGGCTACGTTATAGCTACCTTTTGAGATAGCGGAATATGTGATTGTGGTATCTAAGGCTGTTCCAAGATCAGATACGACCTGCTTGGCGATTGCTTTAAATGCTGTGTCTAATGCTCCTGCCATAATTAACCTCTAACTACTCGAACTTGGTAACTACCAGAACCACCAAGACAATAAGCACCTAAGTAACTCTGTAACCAAGGATAAACGTCAAATACATTGTTAATCGTTCCAACACCCTGACTATCAGTGTTGTATTTAACTTCTAAATCTCCTAGTTTTACTTCTTCATAAGTTCCGTCAGTACCTTTATTACCAGTCATCGCATCAGTTTCATTCGCTAATGCTACTGCTAATTCATATTGTGCATATTTAATACTTGCAGGAGTCGCAGTACAAGCAAGTTCTACATTATCAACTTCATAGTTATTTCTAGGCCATTTTAATGCTTGCCCGTCATCACAACGATCACCATAGAAATTAAGACTATCAATCCATCTCGTAGCAGATATTAATGCTCGATTCTTTTGATCATCGGTCTTATTATCCCAAGTCGTTGAATCTGGGACGGTTTCAAAATAAGTGTTTGCTTCAGCTAAAGTCACATAGCTATTAGCTGTTGCAGACTTCAACGTGGCAATTATTGTTGCAGCCACAATCCTTAAAATACATTTCCTCTATATTGTAGCGTCATAAAAAACCCCCACCAAATAAATGGTGAGGGTTTATCTCATTCCCTAGTGATTCAACTATAAATCAAGAGATATTAGTTGTATCGAGAGGTGTGTTAACTGTGATCTGAACAGCAGGGATCAAATCAACGTTATAAGTAGCAGTCCACTTATTAGCAGTCGCTAAGTTTGCATTGGTTGGGTTGTCTCCAGCATCTACCCACTTAGTACCCATTACATGATACGCAGTGTGATAGTCAACAGAAAGTACATTCTGCTTAGACAAGATGTTGCGATCAGCTTCAATTCTTAGATCTTGCTGAACACCTTCCATGATGGTTCCTGCTTTCAATAGATAGCAGTAGTACTCAGTCTGATGACCACTAGAACCAGGAGCAACAGTGTTAACAGCTTCGTCAACGATGACTTTACAGCCAGCAAATTGACCAACTTCTTTAGCACCGATGCCAACGCCACCGCCACCCCACTGGATGCCTGTTCCAGTTGAAAGTGCAGTTGTTGAGAATGTCAACATTCCTACCTGATATAGGTAGTAAGCAACTGCTGGATGAACAACCAATAGATCTGGCTCTTCACCACGCTCTCCCAACTTGTTGCGAGCTTTAGCAATAGTAGAAGCTGTCAAGAAGTTTGCTTCAGCAGCACCAGTACCAGCTTTTGCAACGTCAAGTGCGTTACCTGCAAGAGCAGTACCGAATAAACCAGCAAGTTGTGAGAACAAACGAGCGTTGTTCAACTTGTTGATTGCATCAGCTAACTGAT
>Ga0098042_1000057_pt1 | contig 35751 bp, 47 predicted proteins | sample 9_EtaG_FD_75066 | JGI IMG/M metagenome (GOLD analysis project Ga0098042, IMG submission 75066) | Marine viral communities from the Subarctic Pacific Ocean - 9_ETSP_OMZ_AT15188 metaG | ecosystem: Environmental > Aquatic > Marine > Oceanic | place: Pacific Ocean | collected 2015-01-10
ACGTGCTGGTAACTGTTGAAGATTAGGATTAGCCATAGACAAACGGCCGCTAACAGTCCCACCACTGTCACTACGTAACTGATTGATCTCGCCATGTATTCTCCCATTGTGTTCGTATTTTAATATTGAGTCCAGGAATGTACCATGAAACTTGTTGATCTCTCTAGCCTGTGCTATAAATTTTGATATTTCGTGTTTTGAATTAGCTAACCAATTGGATGTGAACGATGGCTCATGAGTTTTGTCGGTACGTGGATAATCTATCCCTAACTTGTCGTAGGCTTCGCCTATTTGTCTTGCTGCCCATATGTCTACTTCTTTGCCTGCTAGCTGTTTTATTTTTGTTAGATACTTCTTCTCCTGAGCTTGGAACTCTTTTTTTAGTTGATGAGCCTTCTCTACATCAACCCGCACACCTTTAGTACGCATCTTTAATAATATTGGTAACAGCTTTGCTTCTAATTCCCATATTGTAGTTAAGTTTTGATTATGTATTTCTGGTTTAAACCTTTGCCATAAAAGGTACGTAAGTCGTGCATCTTGTTCAGCGTAAAAACCAACATGTTCCGCAGGTAACTTCCACATCTCAGCCTTTGGATCAATACCGTGATCCTTAGCTGCTTCATTCAAATCTTGCTCGGACTTTAGCTCACCAAGATAATCTTTAGCTAATGCATTTAAACTATAAGACCATCTATTCTCATCTATGATACCTGCAGCTACCATGGTATCAACAATCTCACCATTTACAGGTATACCCATTTGTTGTAACCAACCAACATCATATTGTGCATTATGAAATATTTTTCTACTAGGTAAACCACATACTTCTTTCATATAATTTTTTACTTGCTCAGGTATCATGTTACCTCCACCCAAATGATTGAATGGATAATAACCTTGCCAACCTTCTACTGCTACAGCAAATCCAATTACATAACCATTACCAGTTGCCCAACCTGCACCAAGTTTATTATTAATACCATCATCTCTTGTTTCTAAATCTATAGCTATTTCATCATAAGCACTTAAATCTTTGTACTCTGAGGGACAAGACCAAATATGTTTTTTAAAATTAAATGTAAATTGTAAACCTGTCATTTCTTTGGTTCGTATATATGTTTTTCTCTAATTAATCTATTTAATTTTTCTTTATTACTAAATGCATAAAGAGCTGCATGATAATCTGCAGGATAAATTTCAAACGTAACGTCATCACATCCTTCTAATTGTGGATATATCTCTAACCTAAAATTATGTTTTGCTACCGTTATGTCTTTTCTTATTACGTTTGTCATTCATATCCTTCATTTTAAGCTTCTCTAATTCACAATAATGTATTATTTTATCTAGATCTTCGATACCATTTTTATTTAAATATCTACACACATATTTAATAACGTTGCCTTGAAAAAAAGAAAGGTTATTTTTGGATATGAATTCATAAGGTTGAATATGAAAGTCTTTATAATGAGATCCACCAATTTGTTTATCTTGAGGAAAGGCGCCCTCAAACATTTCTTTATCACTCATAATTTAAAAGCTTGTAATGTTTCTAATTTCTCTTCAGCACTAGATATTTTTTCAATAAGTTTATCGCACTCATCAATATGTTGTGGATGCTCACCTATACCTACAGGTTTCTCCATATATATTTTTAATGTTGCTTCAGCTTCAGAAATTTGAGCATTATATCTATCTTCAAGAGCTTGTATGATTACATTTCTAAACACCGCACATACCCTCACATTCATTGTTAAATAGATCTGGCCCGTCATCATTCTTAAACTTTACCTCGTCTAAGGGGACACATGATCTATGGACATAATTTTTTACTTTTGGATTATGCATACGCATACTTTTATCAAATTCTACAGCATTTGCAAATTCTTCAGGCCTGTTATTTCTCATATCAATCCAGAAATTATCATCGTGAAACGGACAACCTATGCACGCAGATTTCACGGGTATCTTAAAACCCTTACCTTCATACCATTTTAAACAATCCTGCCTAGACATCTTTTTTTCAATCAAAGGCCATCTATTTTTTTGCCACCAAAATCTTGATGGTTTCATACGCATGATCTCATCAGTTGATATACCAACCCAAACCTCTACATGTTCTGTTTTTGGAAATCTTTGTCTTGGTTTTAATCCACATAATTCTCTAATTTTTTTTGCAATTGGAGTAATCTTATATTCTCTTGTGCATTGTCTACGACCCATGCCTTTTTTACCTTGTTCATTTAAAGTATAAAATGGTGCGGAAGCGAATTGATTTCCGCCTGGTGCGAGAGCCGTGAGTATGTCGTCTTGAATATTACCTTTCTTAACAATGTGTATTGGGTAACTGATCACATTTTTTAAATATTCTAAATGTTTCATTACAGGTTTTGGTTCCCAACCTGTATCTGCAAATACAGCTGCATCAGGTTTATCACCAAACTCCCCTGCATCAGCCATCAAAGCCATTGTTGAACTCTGCACGCCAGCGCCTAAAGATAGTATTCTTAATTTTGGTTCAGTACTTTCCATATTGCCTTTCCTATTTCTTCAGGGATTTTTGGGACGACAGCGTTTCCCAATCCTCTAAGTCTGTATGCCCTGCCGGGTATCCCATTAGCCACTCTACCCACATTGGGTTCAGAGCTCCAACTTGCCTCCCGCAATGTCCAGCTACGACCTCTTCTAGATTCGATTTGTTCCTGTTCGCTAACTTCTCCCGATTCTTGTCTGTAATTATTGGTGTCACTTTGTTCGCCCTTGGTGTTGGCCACATCAGATGTGGATTTGCTACTTGATCGTTCAAACTGATTGGCATTCTCTTTTCCAATTTCATCTTCATTCTTTTCTCGGATGCTGGACCTCTCATGCAGTTCGCGTCTGGAGTTCTCCACAATCTCATTGTCTCTGGATCCACTTGTTCTCTCAGGTTCGATGGACGTGTTCTGCCCTTCCGCTGTCCTGTCATCAATTTTATTGTTCCTTCTTTTGATCTTGGAGGCAAGTGATCCATTGTGTTTGGAGTAGCCCACAATCCAGACTCTTTCTCTTTTGTGTGGAGCGTTGACGCCTGCAGCTGGAATAACAAACGTCTGGATTTCGAAACCTTCAGCTTCCAAGTCAGAGCACACTGTTTCGAATACCATGCCGTCTTGGATGTTAATAATTCCTCGCACATTTTCTGCAATAATGAAGGTGGGTTTGACTTCTTTAATGACTCTAAACATATCTGGCCAGAGATATCTGTTGTCATCAGTCCCTTTTTGCTTGCCTGCAACACTGTACGGTTGGCAAGGAAAGCCACCTGTGAGGATGTCAATTGGTTCTTTAATGTCCTTCGCTTCCAATTTTTTAATATCATTATGTATTGTAACTCCTTTCCAATGCTTTTGCAGCAACAATCTACAATAAGGATCGTTTTCACAAAAAGCTATAGTTTTAAAACCAACTTTTTCTAAGGCTAAGCTGAAACCACCAATGCCACTAAATAAATCTAAATGGTTCATTTCTCTCCCTGTACATAAACTAAGTAATCTTGACCAATAGGATAGTTATACTTGTAATCTGTACTAAGTAAATGCAAACTATCTCTTGCTCTTGTAACACCTGTATACCAAACTTTCTTTTCATTTGATTTCTCATCTTTGTTTTTATGTCTAAAACTAGAAGGCCAATTGGCTTTTGAATATAACAATACATGATTCGCTTCATCACCTTTCACAGAGTGTATTGTATCTATAATTACATTGGGTGCTCCATCTAACTTACTTTGCTTGTATCTCTTTAACAATCTTAAAAAATAAATTACTTGTCTTGGTTTAAAGTTTCTACGTAAGATCCACCACCATGCTTTCTTTTGTGATTCATCAGGCAAGTCTAAACCACACCATTCTTTCAATGCAGTAAAATTGTATCTCTTATAATCTGGTTCATTACTCCAAAACTTTGGTGTCCTGTAATCAGAATCTGTAACTTGTCTTATAAATTTATACATAACCTCAGCTTCTTTTTTCATTATCTCTCTGCCATTTGATATAGCAGTCCAAGCTTTAATTGCTAACCATTGGTTTTGATCAAAAGATTTTTGACCTTTATTATCTGCAAAATAGATTCCTGCATCTTTGGCTAGTGCTTTGAGCTCATTGACTGTTGTGTGTATCCTACCTAATAAAAACCATTTACCTTCATCCTTCTCAAAAGGTATCTCCTTGAAACTCAAATATCTTTTTACAAGACCTTCTTTTATAAGTGGTTCAAATTCCTTATCAACACTATCGAGAATACCTTTTCTAACTATTTGTGAAAATTGATGTATTGCAGTTCCAAATCTTCTTGTCTTACGTAATACAACTTTCCTACCAGGAAAGTATTTAGTAAAGTATTTTGTATCAGCACCATTCCATTGATATATGGCCTGGTCATCGTCACCTGCAAGATAAATTCTTTTTACTCTATCTGACATTTTATAAATCAATGACCATTGCAGCGGTGTAAAGTCTTGTGCCTCATCAAGTATCAAAACATCTAGCTCAGGAAATTCTACTTCATGTAAAGCTCTTTCAATCATGTCAGTAAAATCTAGAAAAGATCTTTCCCCTCCTGAAGTTTTATAATGCTCATACGTGCTTATCTTTCTAACATAAACATCAAGTGATTCTTTCTTCTGTGCTTCTCTTTTAAAAACAAGCACAGGATCTTCTAACAAATTTCTAGCCTTATCATAAATACCAAGTGACCAATCAGAATATGTAAAGTTATCTTGAGATAGTCTATTGTCTGATCGTTTTACAAAATTATTTGTAAGTGCATAATCAATCATACAATCTTTGGTATCAAATATTTCTTCTTCAAAATATCTTCTGCAGTAAGAATGTAAAGTTCTAAATCTACTAAACGATTTAGAATCAAGATGTGGAAAAGCTTCCAGAGCTCTTATCTTTGCGGTATCAACTGCTTTATTTGTAAATGATATGAAGGCTATCTTCTCTGGATCTACACCATTTTTTAAATGTCGCTTTACTACTCTTTCAATAAGAGTCCAAGTCTTACCTGTACCGGGTGGACCAAAGATCTTAATTGTCTTTCTGTATATTTGTTTTTGTTTCTGGAGTCCTAAATTTGTTGTGGTACTCATCATCCATCTCGCTAAGTTCTTGTTGTGTGTTAGTTTTTGGTTTTATTTTTTGGTGGTTAACGAACTCAGGCATAGTAACATACCATACATTACGTTCACCTTCAAAGAAATCATGCTTTTTACAATCTAAAAGTCGAACAGCTTGGTTTACCGACTTGAATGGTGTTTTTCTTTTATCAAGAAAATCAGACAATGTGTTTCTTTTAAAGTAACAAATATTATCTTTACTATCTAAAACAGTGTACCCATCTTTTAATTTTGTAAAATCATCTTGTTCAATTGTGCTTTCAAAAAATATTTTAAGAGTATTGTATTTCTCTTCTTCAACCGTATCCTCATATTTTAGTGATGTATTCTCAACAGCTGACTCAAGTAAATGTTTCATCAGCAGCTCGAATGGACTTGGCCCCTTCTTTGGTCTAGGTAGTGTTAACCAAAATATTCTATATTTAGCTAAACAAACTCTCCAAGACTTCTCGTCTTTTGTATCTTCAGGTCTAAAACTTATGTGTCTATCTCTAAAAGTACATTCATAAATAATTTCTTTTGTTGTTTCAGTATATGTCAAACCTGTAAATTCATTCTTAATATCTGGTGCTTGTACACCAATACCAAGCTTTCTAAGTTTACAAGTTTCTTTATCACATATAGAAGCTACGAAATTATGCTTAGGTGGACAAAAATATTCATATCCTTTTGTATGCACTGATTGTGCCGTACCATCACTTTCATTTCTTTTGAGTGGTCCTTTTGGGTGATTCGCAAAAATAGTTTTCTGTCTATCCCAAGCTATGTCTTTCAATTGTTTCACAGTCAGATTGCCTTCTGCTTTTTTCATTTCTGTTACACAAACATTGAATAGCATGTTGTTTCTGTCTCCTGTCCAACCTTCTTGTATAACTTTTTGTACACAAGGCGGGTAGTCTCTCCAATCAGTTTCTGCGTTGTATTCTGTTACTTTGTATTTAAGGAATTCTTTTGGATCTAATGTTTTCTTTTTTGCTAATTCTAAAAAACCACCTAGCATTAGTGGTGTATTGTTATCATCAAATGCATATTCAACCGCTGCATTTGCATTAAAGTAAGGCATACCTACAGCCTTATTTAATGGAAACACTTCTTTTGATAAAAAATATTCTTTGTTTATTTCTTCTAGTTTTTCTTTGACCTTATCTTTGTTTGCCCAATCAGAAAAAAATATAAATAAATGTAAACCACCAGATTTAGATTTAACAGGCACTAGTGGTAGTTCAAAATCTCTTATTATGTCTACGTATTTTTTGGATGTGTATTGTTTGTAATTAGCTGGATCTATATCGATGCATGACCATTTTAGTTTGTCACCATTCTCAGGGCGAATACCGATCAAGTGCTTCCCATCAACGTGATTCTTCCAAAGTTTCTCAGTGACTGGTTCGTGGATCGTGGAGTATGAAGCTTTTCTCTTACCCCTCTCATCCATCTCCCCCGTCAGAGAGATGGATAAGTATTGGGAAGAGTCACCTTCAAATAATTGAAGTAACTCTTTTTGCATTAGAAGGGGGTACTATCATTTTTTATCTGCTTCGCTTCTGATGCAGATTCCTCTTCACCAAAATTAACCTTACCAAAGATATCGCTTTTCTTTGCAGTCTCATAAAACCCTCTTGTCGCTTCTAATGTGGACGACAATTTTGGATCATCAAGGTACCTATCGAATTCAACAACCCAACCGTACCAAGAGTTTTGTGAGTTACTTTCTTTAGTGGTTCGCAATCTATAGGCAGTTGCCCAAGATGGCGGAGTAAAGAAACCCTTCTTCCCTTTAAGTCTTCGACTTGCCATCATAGAATTCCAAGTCTTAGACTTTTTCTTCTGAGTAGATTTCATAGAGATCAGTGCCGTTTCCAAGGGCGCATAATCTTTATCAAGCACATAGACAAAATGATTTCCTGTATCTTCTACATAGTTACCATTCTCTAATCTGTCCTTACCATCGTCCCCACGATTAGTAGTAGACATTATCGCTGGATCAGTGTGGATACCCACAGGTCTACCTGGGCTATCTCCTCTGTCCTTCCACTCATTGAAAGTGTTTATATATAAACATGGCACAACAATTAATCCGTCTTTACCTTTGAAAAGGTTACCAGATGTTTCATTGTAAATGTCACCTTGTTTAGCAGATTCAATGTACTTACCGTCTGATTCGTCAAGTACAGGTGAATTGCTATAAAGGATTTTTAAGATAGGGAGTTTAGTATCCCTAGCAGTTACGAACTCTTGTCCTTGTCCTGCTGACTCTTCCAAATTAAGAGTAGATGGAAGGGATGCTTCTTTTTTAACTGCTACATCCTTGGCAGCTTCTTTTGCTTGTTGCATTGTCACTCCTTCGTTGTGATCTTGGTTCTTGTTGCTACATAAACACCGAATAAATCGGCAGGAACGTCTTTCCCTTTTTCAATCTGCTCTCTTACGAAAGCTTTAAGAGTCATCGGTTCTACCTTTTCGGCTTGCTTAACATTATGACCTTTATTTCTTAAATCGTCAACAATTGATTTTGCTTCATTGTCTTGATTTCTACCAAAAGTCAAAGTTACGTTATTTTTAATTAAGTCCCCATGATTATTATCACGGAGCCAATCAAAAGCCTCGTCAGTTCTCGATGCAGGTATCCTTGCGCCATAGTATGGTTTTATCTCTACAGATGAACCATCCGTAAGCTTAAGTAAACTTACACCTGTTTTCTGCATTAAGTTTGGAATATCCGATTCGGAAAGTTTCAACTCTTCTGCTTTTTTCTTTTTTAGCTGGTCTTCTAACGTTGTTACTTCCTTCTGGATGTCCAATAACTTATTGCAAAGTTCAGCAATCTCTTGAGATGCTGTGGTGTCGATTGTTATATTTTTCGACAGTGCTTCTAAGTCCATAACGACCTCCTTGATTGCCGTGTAAATTAATAATTTGACTAAGTCAAGAAAAAAATATATTGATGGGATAAAATGAAATACAACTATAAAACTAAACCTTTCCAACATCAACGTGATGCTTTAACTGCAGGTGCAAAAGAAAGAAGCTATGCATACTTTATGGAGATGGGCACAGGAAAAACAAAAGTTGCAATTGACAATGCAAACTATATGTTTAAAAATTTTTGGATTGATTGGGCTATTGTTATAGCGCCTAACTCAGTTTATAGAAATTGGATTGGTGAAATAGACAAACATAGTTTTGGATCTGTTGTACATGTTCATAAAGACAAGGAAGTTTATGGGGATAAAAGACATCCTGAAAGACATTTAAAATGGTTTCTTATAAACGTTGAAGCATTATCACATAAGTCTGGTGTAGATAAATTAAAATTATTATTATCTAGAAAAGATTGTCGTCATCTAATGATACTAGACGAATCAACAACAATAAAAAACAGATCAGCAAAACGAACACGAAACATTTGTAAATTAGGTAGACTAGCAGACTACCGAAGAATCCTAACAGGGAGCCCAATAACAAAATCTCCATTAGATCTATATACACAATGTGAATTCCTTAGTCCACAACTTTTAGGCTTTGATTCTTTTTTTACATTTAGAGCGAGATATGCAGTAATGCAACAGATTGAGATGGGCGGAAGACAAATGTTATTTCCTAAATACTATACAAATCTAGATGAGCTTACTCATAAGCTTAAAGGTTTTTCTTTTAGAGTTAAGAAAAAAGATTGTTTAGATTTACCTGATAAATTGTACACTGTGAGAAAAATAAATCTTACAGCCAAACAGGCAGAAATCTATAACAGATTAAAAAAATTTGCTTACGCAATCATTAATCAAGATGAAGTCACTTTTGCTAATAAACTCACAGAAATATTAAGATTACACCAGGTTACAAACGGGTTTGTTAAATCAGATGATGGTACAATTCAAGTATTTGACGATTGTCCTAAGCTTAAAGAATTGATGGAGATATTGGAAGAGACAGAGGGTAAGTTTATAATATGGGCTAATTATGTACAAAACATAAAAACTATTATTGAAAAAATTAAGGAGAAGTATGGTGCTGACTCTGTGGTTTCGATTTTTGGGGAAGTTTCAACGGAAGATAGGCAACAAGCTGTCTCCCGTTTTCAAAATGATAGTAGCTGCCGTTTTTTTGTTGGTAATCCTTCCACCGGTGGTTATGGTCTTACTCTTACAGCTGCTTCTTATGTGGTTTATTTCAGTAATTCGTACAACTTGGAAGTACGTGAACAAAGTGAAGACAGAGCTCATAGAATTGGTCAAGATAAAAATGTAACTTACATTGATCTTATAACAGAAAATACCATTGATGAATTTATAGTTTCAGCTCTCGATAAAAAATTAAAATTAAGTGCAGAAACCTTAGGTGAAGAAGTTAAGCAGTGGCTAAAGTAGAATAGTATTCATCAACTTTTTTAAACCATTTATCTTCATATTCTGATAGTTTAGATTGATCCATTTTAAAACCTTGAAACAATAGATCTTTTGTACAAATAGCAATAAATCCTTGTAGGATCTCACCATGTTGCTTCTTATGTGCTAAACTATATGCTGCAATTTGGTAAAAATAATCCTCTATCCACTCTTCTCTCTTGGGTTTATTTGATTGTTTAAAGTCAATTATTGTAGGTTTACCATCAAAGACACCTACTAGATCCGTAGATCCTGCCCATTGATCTTCATATGCTAGGTTTACCTCACTCCCAAATATAGTCTTTAATGGGCCTAAGCCGTCTTCTATGACCCTATGAGCCATTAACCTGGCCTGAGCACCATCTTTAGATAAATTGAAGTATCCTATGCCGTTTATGTAGTTTTCTAGTACATAGTGCATTTCTGTACCCCTTGTGGCTGCTTGGTTCATGATTCGTTGAGCTTCTTGATGGCCAACCCTTTCTCTCCAAGCATCAAGACCTGCTTTCTTTTCTAGGCTTTGTGTAGCTGAAAGTATTGTTGTTACCGAAGGAACCTTTTTCTCTCCTACTTTGTAGGTTCGTGGTCCGTGGTCATCGTCTCGAAAATAATTACTATAAGAATATTTGTTATCCCATTTGTAATCTGTAATTGTGAATTTGTTTTCTTCTCGGATTATCTTCATCCGAGATCTATACTACATATGATTAGAAAGTACAGCTAAAAGAATTGCACCCAGTCCACCTACTATAAACTTTTCCATTCTAGCGATTCGTGCTTCCATTCTATCTATCCTATCAAATGTTTGTTTTTGCATGTATCTGCAAATTTTTTCATGATGTTCTATCTTTTGTAATGCTGATTTTTTAGCCATTATTGATTTCCTCTTGTCGCTATTGCTGCACCTAATGGATCATTAGGAAACAGCATATTAAAATTCTGTGGAGTTATAGTTTGTGAAGCAGGGGCTTGTATTGCAGGTGCTTGCGCTGCAGGTGTTGTATTTTGCGGTAAATTTCTTGGATCAACAAACTCTGAATATGCAGGAGCTGATGGATTGTAATTAACAACTGTATTAGCTTGTGAAGAGCCTTTATTAGAACCATCTAAATAGTTTATACCTTTAGCTAAATCTTCTTGTGATGATTTATCTATAACTTTTAATTCAGGATAAAATTGATCCCTAAGTTTAGGATCGATTGCTTGTGGTGTAAAACCAAGCTCAGGAACTAAAATATTTTTATTAAGTAAATATTGTGTCACTTCTTCAAAATCAATATTTTTAGGATCTATTCTAGGAAAGTCTTTATCTTCATCCATAGCCCAATTTAATAGACGAACCATTGACTTAGGTGGATTTCTTACATCCATCGTTTTACCTGCTTTGTTTAATCTTTCCATGTCTGTGTATACATCAAGCATATACTTAAGTGACTTTGGACTAGCTAAGAAGTATCCACCTCCAGCTAATAAAAGTGTTAAAGGTAAAGCAGCACCAACACCACCCTGTGCTAAGCCTGCAAGTGCAGCACCACCAATGGCTGTTTGACCAACTCCTCCAAGCATAATTCTTCTCATGACAAATGAATTTGAGTCTGAGATATATTTACCAAACTCAGCGTCCATAATATCTACAAGTTTCAAAAGATCGTCAGCTGCATCTTTACCAACTTTACCACCACCAAACATTTCTTGAAACTTACCACGCGCTGCAGTCTTTGCAGCTTGTTCTGACATACCAGGTCTATCTAAACCTAAATTCTTTTTAAACAAAGATATATCAAACTCACCTGCAGTCTTTGCTTGTTTCTGTATGTCAGCCACATCCGTTACACCTAGGCCATATCTTGTTGCTTTGATTGGATCTATTCTTGTTGTCTCCTCTAATGCAGTCGTGCCTGCTGAATCGAATATTTCTTTTCTACCTTTGTAATTAATGATTCCCATGTCTCTTGCTTTATCCATAATGTCACCAATAGTTTTTTCGTTAATCATTGGTTGTTTTGTATAAGATTTAAATAAAGCATCGAAGAAATATCTTGTTCTTGCTCTGTTATAAACTTCTTTACCTAATTTACTTTGAGGATTATCTACTCCTAAAATAAATTTTAGTTGTTTGAGACTACTCGCACTTGGGTCTTGAAATGTTTTTGAAATAGTATCTTCCCACATTCTATCTGGTTGAAGTCTACCGAAGGGTTCCATATTCAATGCAGCTTTGTTAGCAAATACATTTTGTGTTGAGTTAGCTATCTTTCTTGCTACAGGATTATTGAAAGCTGAAACAGATGTAGAAAAGAATTGATTCGCTCCCTCTAATTCTTTACCGAAATCATCCATTCCTTTTGTAATCTTAGCAGCGAACTCATCTGCTGCCTCTCTTCCTGACGATTGTAAAATACTATCATACTCTTGTTTAAAAGGTGTACTATTTAAATATGCTTGAATGTTATCTTTAGATGCAACTCTATTGAAATCATTGACTGCCGAAGCTTTTAAACCAAAGAAAAAATCTTTCATATCAGTAAATTTACTTGCTTCTGTCGCTCTGACTAAATCTTTTATTAATGTTTGATATTGTTTTGGTGTAATAAAATCATCTATAGCTCTTCCTTTGTTTGCAAAATTAAATAAAGAATCTGCAAAAGGTGATCCTTTATCAAACTGACCTTCATACTTAGGAACTCTTTGGCCATAAGGTAAATCTGTTTGTTTACCCATGAATGGCTCTAGACTACCATCTTCAATTTTTTTAATTATATTTTCTGCAGTTTCTTTGAAACCTTTCATAGGTATAAACTTCGGATTACCTAAATTCTCAGCAATAGTATCTACATAATTATATCGATTGTTTATGATATCAAAATACTTTTGAAAGTTTTCTCGCATCGTTGGTAAAAATTTTAAATTCAACATTCCTGTTGCCTCCAATGGAGCCTTTGCAACTACATTATCCAACATTGCTCTAAAGGTTTGTTCTTCTACAGCTTTTCTTTGTCTTTTAGCAAAAATATTTACTAAAGGTATAATACCAAAAACTTTTTCAAACCCTCTAATAATTTTACCACCAAATGTTCCTGAGTCTGCTAAAGTTGAAATAGATAACTTAATACCCTTTTGTTCCGCTGCTTCTGCTAATGCTTTTGTTTCTGGGCTTCCAAGACCTAGCCATCCTTTCATACCACGCATTGTAACGTTAAGAATTGGTGCAAGTGATGTTCCCGCTAAGTTAAAATAAAATGCATTACGCGATGCTTCTGCAGCATGCACTAATACTTGTTGTCCATAAGGCAGTTTCTTTATATCGTTATTTGAAATTTCTGATAAATCACTATTAGTTGCTACATTAACATCTGTTGCAACATTTGCAGCATCATATAAAATTGAACCTGCTCCAGCACCAGCTGCTGATGCGACTTGTGCTTTTGCTTCTGTAACTAAAAGTTGCGATGGTGCACTACCTGCCATTCTAAAACCATCAGCTACTTTACCGACTGCCCTTGCAGTTTTTCTTAAAATTTTTATACCTCTAAAAAAAGGTAATTTTTGTAATGCTCTTTCATACTTCCTAAAATCACCTTCAACAGCTTTCATTTTATCTATTCCAAGACCTTGTGAAGGATCTCTTATTATTGAGTTAACAATTTTTGGCATGTCCTTTGTATACACGTATGCAGCACCTGCAACATCACCTGTTAATTCTAAATCAGATCTTTCTACACCTTCTTTTGTAAGTGGTATCATGCCTTGTGTAGCAACGGTAAAAGGTCTATCTCTTTTAGCTTTTTCTTTTGCAATCAATTTTGCGCCAATATCTCTTTCTCTTTCTACTTCAGACACAGAATTGTATCCTTTTAATTGACCAGATTCAAAAGCAATATCAACCGCTATTTTTTGCTCGTCATTTAAAGTTGATGGATCAAATGTTTTATTATCTAATCTTGTTTGTAATTCTTTTAAAGTAGCCATTATTTTATAGTACCAAGGATTGCCGTATTGTTGGCAGCAATATTTTGTTTAATTATTTTGTTTTGTAAACTTTTTTGATATTCTCGAATGATAGGCATATCTTCAAATGAATTAAGATAATTAACACTTCCTCCTAATTCTATAAAATCTCTACCAACTCTTTTAAATTGAGCTTGGAATCTTTCTGCCAATCTTTCATATGCTCCTCTAACTACCCTATCCGACATCCCTAATCCTAATGTTTGTGTTGCTTGTGCAGCATCTTCAATGTCCGCTCTCGTCAATCTATCTTCATCTTTTAAGGCGTTAGCAAGGATATATTTCATACGTATCTCAATCAATCTTGCTTTTGTTATATTTGCTAAATCTTTATCATCAGGTCTAAAATTTTTATTTAATGTACCAATTTCTTTTCTATATTCAGCTTGTAGTTTTGCTGTATCTTCTCTTTCCTTTTCTGTAAGTGCAACTTCATTACCCTGTTCATCAATTTTTTTTCCTCCAATATAGTCATTTAGAATTATACCATCGACTTCTTCATCAAAACTTCCAATATTTCTTATATTGAGAGTGTTTGCAATTGATTCAAGAGAACCAACTAAATTTTCAAATCCTAACCTTACCTTACCACCGGCACCAAACGTTCCTTCTGGTAAGGCTAAAATTTCTTGTGTCATTTGATAACCTGCATTGATACTTCCTAATTGTTTTCTTCTTTTATCAATTCTTGCAGGTGATTTATTTACCTCTGTATATTCTGTGTATTTCATTGGAACAGCTGTAGTGCCACCTTGACCATCATCTACAATCATTACATCAAAACCATTTTGGTCGACACCAACCTCAACACTTTTTGCACCAAAAGGTGATGTCGGATCTTGTACTACAACTGTTTTTCTACTTTTCACTTTTAAAGCTGCATCAGTTTTTTTCTTTTCTTTTGCTTTTAAATACGCAACTGCTAAATCATTTCTTCTATCTTTTTCTTTTTGAAACAATGCCATAGCAAGATCTGCTGTGTCGGATCCAGCTTGACCAAGTACATCTACAAAACCTCTTAAGCCACCTTGTGAAGTTCTGCCTTTCATCAAACCTGTTCCTAATTTAAATAAAATTAAATTATTTGTTTGGTCATTGCCGCCTGTTAAATTTGTAATTCTATCGTAAAACCTATTGAATTGAGCAGCCTCTTCACTGCCTGCACCATCAGATAAATTATCTATTATAGCTTTACCACCTTCTCCCTGTGCATTTTGTCGGTTTGCAATATCATTTATGTCATCAACATCTAAATCTTTAGCTTCAGGATCTTTGTTATTTGGCATCGTAGCTGTGTTATTTACTTTTGTACCGCCAGGTGTAGTAAATGTCATAACATCTGCAATTCTATCTGCTGTAGCAGATGAGGTTGTACCTTCAATTTCTTGTTGTTGATAGGCTTTTGTCAAAGCCTCTGTCGCTAACTTTTTATATTCTGGTGTAGTCGTATCTATTTCTGGATTTTTCTTATCTGATTCAATTGTACTAATGACAAGATCTACAGGCTTGTCACTTATAATTCTATTCATATCACTATTTTTTATTTCCTCTGCAACTGCTGGTGGTTTATCACCTAACACTAATCCACCTCCTATACCTGCAAGACCAACACCTGTTGTTCCTTTTAATCCTCCTGGAACTCTTTTAGTAAATTCTTTACCTGTTGTTTGCATAGCTTTTGATGTTTCAGGAAATTTTCTTTTCAATGTTCTTTGTGAACCTGCAAGTCTTAAACCTTTTCCAACAAGAGGTGCACCAAAAGCAAGACTACCAATTCCCATAAGAGTTTGACCGACATCGCCTTCTCTAGTTCCTTGAACAATATCTCCAACCCCTTCACCACCGAGAAGCACACCTGTACCTGCTTCTAAAGATCCAGAAGTTCCTGGAGCTTTTTTAGCTCCTCTAGCCACTAAACCTTGTAATCCTGATCCAGAAGTTCCTTTACCTAAACCTGCACCTTGTGAGCCAAGCATTCTTTGATAACCCATAGGCATACCTTTAGCTGCTCTTGCAGCTCTAATGGCTCGCATTGTTCTATATGCACCAAGTCCTGCACGACCTAGATTTCCAAGCATTCCTATCAACGGTATAAAAGCTGGCACTAGAACCTCCTTTGACCCATGTTATAAGCTGCGTACGCACTAATACCCGTACCTACCGCTTGTGCCATAGGGTTAGCTCCTGGTGCCGTGGTCGCTGTGACAGCAGATTGTGATGTCGGTAAATTTGTCATAATACCTTTTAAGAATTCTAATCTTTGATATGGTTCATACTGTCTTGCTAAGGTAGTTTGTCTCTGTGCATCTAAAGCTTGCTGTCCTAATTGTCTTTGAACTCCACCTGCTTGTAATAAACTTGCAATGTCAGCTTGTTGCATCGCTTGTTGCTGACCTCCTAAAGCACCAAGAAGCTGTCCACCAGCTTGTTGAATACCTTGCTGTTGAGCAGCCAAACCTGCAGCATTTTGAAATCCTGAAGCTAATGACTGTCCAATGTTTGCTTGTGTTGCTCTTTGTAATTCAGCTTGTTGAATACCTTCTCTTCCTCCCCCAAATGCTCCTGCTTGCACCGCATTCGCTGCAAGTTGATTTTGTGCCATTTGACCTTGTCTAGCAATTTCATCAGTCACATATGATTGATATGGATTTAAAAATTGTGCAATGTTAGGACCTTGCATAGAACCAAGTACTGAACCTATACCTGCTGCAGTTGTTGCACCTCCAACGCCTGTTGTACCTGCTTGAGTAAATCCTGCTTGCTCTAATCCACTAGGACCTGCAACTTGAAAAGCAGGAATGCCTCCTGTTATAGGATCTTTAGCTAATTTTGCTGCCTGATCGTAGAGTGCGAGTTTTCGGCTTTCTACTTCTGGTGCTTCTCTAGCTATCGATACTTGTGTTCCTGAAGTGGAGCCACCTCCGCCACCACCTCCGCCTCCAAAGATGAAACTCATATTAACTTAACTCCTTTGTATATAAATAACGTTTTACTTTCCATTGTTTACCTTCTAAGAACTTTTGCCAACCAGGTCTTGCATGCACTGCTATTCGTTTGCAATCGTTTTGATATGCAACATGCTCTATTGTTTCTGCTACCTCGTCTTGCCATAGCTCTCTTTTTTCTCCTTTTAATAATATGACTTCACATTGTTTAAAGTTTGGTAACTCCATAACTCTTGTAACAAAGACACCAAATACTTTGTACTTTATTCCGTCATCAGATCCAAACATTGTAAACAATTGAAAGGATCCGTTTTCAATCTCTTCACGAAGATCTTCAATATTCATGGGGTTACCATCATATTTAAGACCCTCTCTCAACATGAACTCAACGAGTGGCCAATATTCGTCAAGTTTTTTAGGTTCGATGTATAATACAACGACCTCTTTTTTAATTTTTTTCTTTTCTGGCTGCATCTAGTAAATCGAATATTCGTTTAAACTTTGCTTGCTGTCCATAAAAGAAAGCCGCTCCTTTTTTTCTCATGTCTTTATAACTTGTTGGGTTAGCACCTTCCATTATACCTGCCCCCAATATTGCATCGGCTCTTGAAACAAATTCACCATCAGCTAATTGAGCTAACATTGTGTCCTCGTCTTTGTCTCCATTACCTGAACCATCTTCTACATATCCTGTAGCCCTTACATAATTGTTTATATCTTTTTCATTATGATCAGTTTTTGATGGTAAATAATTTATACCACCTTGATTAAATTTTCTTACCTCTGCGATACCACCTTTGTGAAAAGTGTATAAAGGATTATTATTATAGTTGTAAGGACTCATGTTACTTCCTGCATCTGCAGTGTCATATTGATATGTATTTAGAATTCCTTCAAGCTGTTCATCTGCTTTCTTTTTTGCCTCTTCATAATCTTCTGGTCTAGTACCTTCAGGCATTTCAGGTTGTTCATCCTCACCTCCAAGAGCTGTTAATCCTGCTGCACCTATACCTAATTGCATACCTGGAGATAAACCTAAAAATCCAGAACCCTCTCTTGTGACCTCACCTGTTATTTTGTTTGTTAAATCTTTCTTACCAAGTATTCTAGACAAACCACTTCCCGTAGGCGTTGATGCAAGTTGTTCTCCTATAGTAAGTTCGTCAGTCCCTAATTTTGCTATCTGTGCTGCTGAGGGTTGTCCTATAAAATTACCACCTTGAAACATTGCAGGCATTGCACTTGATCTACCAAAAGCTTGAAAAGGACCAATACCAGCCATGCCTCCTAATTGACCAAGACCGCCTGCTATTGCTGCATCTCTTAGTGATCGTTTTGTTGATTTACCTCTTAGCTTTTGTATGCCAAAGGTTGCTAATGCTATAGTAAATGGATCCATAATATTTTAACTAGTTATTATGGTATTTTAACTTATATAAAGCTATTCTTCAATATCAGGCTGTTTTTACGAATTCATTGAACATCTTACCTGTGTACTTATACTCTCCAACGTGTGATATATCCTCGTCTATTAGAGCATGTATTTTACCTCCCATGGATGTCCATAACTTACAGAAATAAAAGTCTTCTCCTGTATATGTTTTTGTTTTTGGGCTGTAGTATGAATCGAAAAAATTGTAATAAAATGGTCTTTCTATCATCTCACCATTAACCATAGTACGTTGAATTATATTCAATTCATTGTATTCTTTCATTAATTTTTCAAAAACAGATCTCTGTATCATCATCATACCAGTAGGTCCCTTAACTACCTCGACAAAACCATCTTTTGGTTCAATTTTATTTTCATCACCAAATGTTACAGGATAAATTAAGCCGTATGTGTTTGAGTCATCATCAGGTCTTTTTTCTTGATCTTTTCTAAATTTTGCTTCATTTATTGTTTTCATTGGATAAGGCACTAAAGAAACTTCATGATCACATTTAAAAAGTCTAAGAGCAGATCTTGTTGTAAAATCAATATCTGAATCTATAAACAACATATGTGTGGCATCTGATTGTAAAAAAGCAGATACACATAAGTTTCTTCCCTGTGTTACTAAACTAGACTTCATTAATTGAAATGTAACTTTTATCTTATTAAGTAAACATTCTTTTTGTAAATCAAGACAAGCTTTCATATAATGCATCGACACCTCAGAGTGGATAGGCGTGCATACCATTAAACTTTTTTTATTTATTTCTGTAGACACTTAACGCTCCTTTTAAAAAATTAGTCCAAAAGTTCCCTATTATTTTCCAATCATAAAACCTTTTATAATAAAATTGTTGAAATTTAAGACCTTGTGAAATATCTCTTTTTAGTATTTCTTTTGTTTCTATTATAGCTTCTGCTAATTGTACCTTTAAATTTTTTTTATTAGACGTATACGGTATGTAAACTGGAAACTCAGCACATGTTTCTGGAAGAGCTCCAAGATCAGTAGTTATAAGCAATTGACCAGCAGCCAAAGATTCCATTGCTGATATACAAAAAGTTTCTTCCCATATACTAGGAAAACAATTCACTTGGTAGTCTTTTAATTTTCCTAACAGTTGGTCGTGAGGGCAATAGCCCATATAATTTACATTTGATAAGCTTTTTGCCTTTTCATAAAGTTCTTTGTATGGCTCATCATTGTTTTCAAAAAAAGTTTTTCCATAGATAATTGTAGATGAAAATACATCAAGAGATATATCAGGATCTTTTATTGCTTCCATTGCATCTAAGGCAACTTCTAAACCTCTCCATGGTGTAGAGATGTAGCACATCTTCATTTTTGGTTGTGGAGTAAAATCAGTTTTTAATTTTAGTTCATCGTAATCAATTCCATTTTTAATTACAGTACATTTGTCTTCTGGTATTTTAAAAAAATATCTATACTTTTCAAAGCTCCAATGACTATTAAACACATACCAATCATATTTGTCATGATTTTTTTTATCTTTGAACCAGGCATGTAAGTTAGGTTGATCATAAGAATTTTTTAACCAAAGAATATTTGGTTTTACAGGATGTAGAGGTTCTTTTTCAGGAATAGATGTAGTTATTTGAACAGAATCTAATAATGAATACTCAACAAATTTTTTTAAATAATCAAATTGAATTTCAGTTCCACCGTACGGTTGCATTATTCGGTTTTACCAAAAACTTCTAAAGAATCAACTGTTATTTTTTGATTGATTTGTAAATCATCGTTAGTAGTGTCACTATTGGGATTAGCAACATCATTATCAAAATCAGCTTTATTAGCATATTTCTTTCCTGTTCTTTTATTAAGAACTTCCTCAATTGCTGTGGCTTTAACTACGGGAACTTCTTGTCCACCAATATTAACAGTTTTTTTAGTCATTACTACCTTCCTTGACGGTTGTAGCGCTTATAACATCTTTTTTTATTTTTGTTAAGTCTTTTTGTATGACGTCTCGGACGTTTTCTTGGTTTTGGTCTTGGTGTGAAATTAAGAAATTTTACTTTAGCCATTTTCTTGTGATCTATCTATTAATGCATAACTCACAGCACCTTGAATTTTATTACTCCCTGTAGCCGCTTGTACTGTTATTGCATCTCCTGATTCTAAGTTTAAGCCTTGAGGGGTGGCATTAATTTGTGATTTGGCTGCAACATCATCTCTGAAAAATTCATATTCAGTGCTAGAAGCAGAAGAATCTACTAAATTCATATTTACTAATATAGCCGAGGAGGCATCATTATTTGCACAATAAACACTTTTTATAATAATTGTAGCATCAGACGGACATGTCAGTACTGTAGCTTTATTTGTATCGGCTTGTTTAAAACCTTGGTTTTTATATTGAATTGTCATGATATAAAATAATTAAACGCTTCTTGTTCATCTTTCAAGTCTTTTTGATATGAAAAATTAAGTTGTTGTTTTATTACATCAACTGATTCTAATATTTGTCTTTGATTAGAAACATCATATTGATCTTTTGGTTCTGGTATGTATGCTGTTATTTTTGCCATTTAATATTACCACTTACTATTAGTCTAACATTATCTTTATTTGGGTCAACCGAGTGAGGTAAAAAACAAGGGAACAATGTACACAATCCTACTTCAGGTTTTATTTTTTTCTTATAATAACTCAAATAGGGATAACCTGGATTATATAAATTTAAGTGAGAAGAATCCTCAGTACAATCGATTATATAAGAAAAAGAATAGAAATCTTTTATTGATTCGTGGGTGTGCAGATCATGAAAATGACCCTTCTCATAATGCTGTATCCAAGCTTTTACTAAACCATATTTTTTATAACCTAAATAAACACCTACTTCTTTAAAAAAAGGATCAAGCTGTTCAAGCGTCAAATCCAACAGTTCTTTATTGGATTCGTCATAATCATAATTATTGTTTTGTGCCTCATGATTATTAAGCTTTTGGTTTTTTACAAATTCTAAATAGTCTTTTGAAAAAGGTATTTTCTTTTTAAAATACTCAATAGAGATATCTTTTACTTGCATTATCTACGTCCGTCAGGCTGAATGTCGAATCTAAATAATCCTAATCTCCAATTTTGATCTACAGCGTCATTTTCAATCTTAACACTAGCTAATCTTGACCTTGCACGTGTATGAATTTGTTTTGTTGTTGGTGTTACTGTGAACGGTCCTAAAGGTGAAGATGCTTGTGTATCATTTGGAAAAGCTCTTAAATTTAAAGTTACCTTTGCTTGACCCGATAGAATACCAAAGTCAGGAATAAACCTTCTAATCTTAATAAAATACTCACCGTTACCTTCAACGTCTAATTCAAAATCTCCTGATTGTATAAAGGCTTGTATTGCAGTGGTAGTCCCATTAGCATCAACTTCGTTTAAACCACTTTCATGTTCATACAATCTACTGGCGCCTTGGTTCGTGATCCCTTGTACAGTAGGAAAAGTCCCTGTTCCTGTTGTGTAAAATCTTGTTGCATAAGGTAATGGAAATACACCTTGATCAAAGTAAGTTGTTCTAGCTAAAGTTCCTACAGTCCATACATTTTCGTCATAATTATAGGTTACTACCCTATCTATGTTATTTGAACCTGCTTTAGGATAAAACCAGTTTATTTCACTAAACAAACTATTGTGTGAAGCAAATGTTATTTTGCCTGCAGAAAAATTTAATCCTAAATTATTTCCATTTGATGTAAAAACAAAGTCTTCTACTAAACATGGTAAGGCTTTTACAGTACCATCAAAAACAAAAAAGCCACCCTCATCACTTATCCAATATACAGCTCCGTTGACATATACTGCAGAATTCGGACCCAAACAACCACAGTTAGTTCCAACTTGTTTTATACTAAATGTAAAAGGTGGGCCCACAAATTGCATAATATATGCAGCTGTATCCGTAAGAATAAAAATGTAATCTTTACCTTTCACCGCTGCAATAATTTCACTTCCGCTATCTAGTCTAAAAGTTCCTGCAGTGTTTGTAGAAGTAGGTGCATATGTATTTAAATCTTCTTGGTCAGAAAATCTTATAAACATTTTGTCTTGTGTTGAAGTGGTTCCAATTGTAGTTTCTGTGCCTAGATGAACTAAGTGCCTATCTCTGTCAGAAACAATGGTAGCCACACTTTTTGTAGGGTTACCAGATAAAGCTACCGCTCTTGTAGCAAGAGCATTTGTATCTGCTGCAACAGGATTCCAAGAAAAACTTGGGCCGTTATGAACAGTAGCTATTAGTGTTTGACCATAATTGTCCAATGACCACAGGCCTGGATCAAGAATTAAGTTAGAAGATGTTCTTGATGTGCCCCATGTAGATAGACCCCAAGTACCAGTACCAAAACCATAAGCAGGCTGTTGAATGTAATTACCAATATCAATGTATGGTGTTATTGTTAAAGATCCATTATTTGTAACGGATCCTGTCGATTCGTTTGATGGCATTTGAATAGTAAAAGTAGTTGGTGACGGAACCGTCAAAACTTCAAAGAGATTATCGGTAAAATTAGCAGATGTAAAACTAGTTCCTGATAATCCTGTAGCAGCAGAAAATGCTACAAGTTCTGTAATTTGTAAATTATGATTAGCTGGTGTAGTGATAGTCACTATGTTACTACCATTAGTAGTGGTGATGTCACAGTTTGCTTGTGTTCTTACTGAATCTAACGGAGTTATGTCATAAAATATTTCATCATAATAAATAGCTAGAATTCTATTTGTTCCAATTGCAGAGTACCTTCTACCATCTAAATCAAACCAATTGTGCATTTGCCTAGCAACACCTACTAAATCATTTGCATTTAATTGATTCCATCCTCCTATTTTTTCAGGCATGCCGTATCTAAAACGCACGTTATCACCATCAATCCAGACATTTTGAGCCTGGGTTGCTGTGATTTGTTTGTTAAAACCTGCTGCGAATGGTACTTTAGCTAATGGCATATGGCTTATTATACTATTTTTTTACCAAGTATTCTATCTTTCAGTATAGAAAACTTATAGCTCAAAGTATTGGTATGGCTTGTCAGATCAAACTTTTTACCAGAAAAATGGAGTTCAATATCATCTTGTGTTTCAAAAGACATATAAAATAATGGTTCGTCCTTTTTAATAACTATCTTATCCGTTTCTTTTCTTATAGGTAGAAACATATTTAAATCAGTTGGTATATCTTTAGGATGTATTACACCAGGAAGACATTCCCAATTTCTAAACTCCCATGATGCATTGTGAAAATATAAAGGTGCATCTGATTGAATATAATTAAACATACATATCTTTATTACAAATTGATAATTATCGTTTTGTACATAATCCAATAGCTGTGAGTTACTATGAGTTGTCACACTCATAAGATTATTAAAATCGCCATTACCCATTGCCCACTGCTCTAACTTATTATTAGATATTAGAAACTCCATATCAAAAGGAGATGTAAAAACTAACACTTTTCTAAAATAGTTTACAAATCCAGGACAAGTTTTAATTGTAGTGCTCGTCTCTGAGCGATTAAAAAGTCTTGGTAAATTTTTATAATATTTTGGTAGATTTTTTGGAAAACTTAAAAAATTATTTTTTAATATATCAATGGGTATTATGTTGCTATAAATTGTAAGATTATTTTTCATTTTTAAAAGAAACAGGTAAACCTATAAAAGGTCTAGTGTCAAATTTATTATACTCTGCATTTTTGGTATCTACAGAATTATAATGTAAAAACACTTGACCACATAGTTCCCCTTGAAATTTGTTTCTCCAATGTTCTAAGATGTTACCTTTATAAACTAACATATCTCCTTCTTCTAAATTGACTTCGACATCTGTATCCTCATTCCTTATATATATTGGCCATGGGTCACCTCCTAAATAAAGTGTAGTTGATATTTCACAACTAAACCTATCAGTATGTCTTTTTAATTCATCTCCATTTTCATAAACTCTTGAGTATGAGTATGTAGGATATAATTTTTTATTTGTAATTTTTTCCATTATATTTTTAAGCTCTATTAAAAAAACTTCATTTTCTATTGATGCATAAATTGAGAATGTACCAGGCACTTGAGCATCATTCCATGTTCCAAAATCTATACTATCTTTTTTTAAGTAATTTGTTTTAAACATATGGTCAGTAACCTTTCTTCTTAACAATAAACATCTTAAAGCAAAATCTGCAATCTCCTTAGAGACAGCGCTCTTAATAACTGTAAAACCATCTTTATGAAAATTATAATTTGTCATGTAAGTTAAAATGTATAAATCTCAAAATATTATTATTTTTCTGTACAGTAAACATGTGTGGTAAGTATGATGGAAATATTATTAAATCACCTTGTTGTGGTTTAATATTTACTCTCTCTGACATAGCAGATACTTCATCTTTATTTTCTAATTCATTTATATCTTTGTATAAAAGTGTGTTAGATCTTGGATCACAAAAAATAGGAAAAGATGTATCTTTGCCTACTTCCAAAAATAAAAAACCACTTACTAAACTATTATAATGAACATGGTATTCTTGATTTGAATATTCTTTAAATGTTTCTAACCATATGTCTTTTATTTTAAGATTATTATAATCTGTTTTTAAACCCATTCTTTTTATAAGTTCAAAGCCTTTATCCAATAAAGTGTCTGACACAATTTTAAAATCATTTTGTGAACTGTTAAATCTATCACATAAATGTTTATGATTCTCATGAAACACAGGCGTTGGAAAAAGACTGTACATCATTTGAAAGGGTATCCTAAAAACCAAGAGACAAGAGAATATCGAGTTCCTAGAGTCACTGGTGTTATTCTATGCCAAATAAAAGATGGAAAGACAATTACGCTTCCTTTTGGTTTGAATCTATCCTCTTTTGTAACTATGAGTGCATCATCTTTATTTCTAAATTGAAACTCTAGTTCACCTCCTTGATAGTCACATGGGTCACTTAAATTAACACACATAGATAATTTTCTTATTTTTTTATAAAAGTTTTCCTGTTTTGGATTTTCATAAGCCCCATCGAAAGAGTCTGGATGCCAATTATAAAATTGATTTATTTTGTATTTAGTAAATTGCACTGATTCAGTATGATTTATTTCAAAGTTCCATTCTGCATTTTTATTAGCTGTATTTACATAAGGCCAAAGCTCTTTATAAAGCCATTCTTCGTCTATCCAAGCAACATCTGAATCTCGCTTTTTTTTAGTTTTTTCTTCAAACTCTTTTAACAATTGGTTCTTTGTAACGTCAAATCTATTTACAAGCTGTTCCTCAATGTATTTATCGGCATCTCCTGTTGTGCCCTTGCGTTCTCTTAAATTGTTTCCGTGTGTAATAAGTTTGTTACAAAACTCTTCAGACAAAACTTTTTCAAAAACCCAATAATAATTTTTTAAGATCATAAATAATTAAAAACCAAAGTAACTCTTGCTTTCTTGTCTGTACATGTTGTACTAGCATGAGGTTTTGAAGAATCAAATAAAACTAAATTATTTTGTTTACTCTCTATTTCTTGATCTTCAATTATGGTTTTTCCATTATTTGTATTAAAAAAGAAGAGTGCACCTTTATGCGGATATTCAAAATCAGTGTGCATTCTGTGTTTAATTATTTTTTGTTGATTTAAATATAAGTTTGCTTTTATTCTTATTATTGCTTTAGGTTTTAATCTATCTAAGAAAGGCTGACAAACCATGTCATAAAATTCGCTATTGGGTCTGTTATCTTTATAAAATAAATGTGCTAAAAAAATATTATCTAAAGGATCTTTTTCATCAATCACGAAGTCTTGATAAAACCACGGAAAACTATTATTCATTACAAATTTTTGTAAATTTGTAAAAGCGTCTTGAGGTAAAAAATCTTCTATGACTTCAATTGACATGAGTAAGTTTATACACTTACTTTAATTAAAAGGCAAATTAACTTGGTATTTCCCAAGCAGTGGAAGTAGAACTCCAAACTAAAGATGTAGTATTTTCAAAATCTTGACCAATCCATCTTTGATTATCATCATCCCAAGTCCAATTCAGTGTTTTTTCACCATGATTTCTTGTTGGAAAACCAAAACTTGGTTCCCAATCACATCTACTAGTGTTAAACACCCAACTAGAATATAGTTTTGGTGGTATAAATTTATCTGTTGCAGAATCGTAAGAAAATCCATGTGCAGGATAATTTCCTCTGAATGGCGTACCTCCATCAACATGTTCATTATACTGAGTTTGGGGATCACATCTTTTTACATATGTGTTTTGAGGATAGTTTCCATCATAATATGTGTCTGCAGTCCATTCATCATCAGGAATAGTAGAATTTACCCAAGTTGCGCATTGATCAGAATCAACTCCTCCATTAGCAGCGCATTCTGCATCGTTCATTACGACTACTTTTATTACAATATTATCGTCTGAATTAATTTGTGCAAAATGTGCCATTATCCTGATTTCCAATTCCCATCTTTAATTGCTTCAAAGACTTGTTTAGTTGGCCATACACCAGAAGCTGAAAAAGCATCTAGTTCTCTTACGATTACAACACCCGAACCTCCGCTTCTTGTGCCGCCACCGTGATTCGCTCCTGCTCCTCCGCCTCTGCCGTTACTACCACTTTGGCCTCCAGGTGAACCTTCACCTCCGCCTCCTGTACCTCCAGCATAATTTCCGTCAGAGCCACCTCCGCCTCCAGCGTAAAAATTTCCAGGTGATGAAATTGCATTTTCTGAACCTTGTCCTCCAGCAGAAGCTCCTGGTTGGCTAGCGCCTCCGCCACCTCCACGGTCACCACTATTTCCTCCAGGATTTCCCTGAGGTGGATTTACAGATGGTACGTTTCCTTGTCCTCCGCTTCCAGATTGAGAACCTCCGCCTCCTGATCCGCCAGGTCGTCCAGATTGGCCATTCCATGAGCCACCGCCTCCGCCTCCAGCAGATGTAATTCCAAATACACTTGAAGAACCACCGTTGCTTGCTTGTTGATAGTCACCGCAGAAACCTCCGCCTCCGCCTCCAATTGAGACAGGGTAGCTTGATCCACCTGATACAGGTTGAGCATTCGCTACAGGAGATGGATAGTTTGTTCTATATCCTCCTGCTCCTCCGCCCCCAATTCGGGCTGCGCCACCGCCACCACCGACAATAAGATATTCTACAAATTTAGTGCCTGGTGATGCAGTATAAGTTCCGCCTGAAGTAAATGAATTAACTGCAGGTGATCCAGCTACAGAATTAACTGGAATGTTTGAAGCGCCTATAATACCACCTTGTCCTTGTGCCATTATTAAGACCTCCTATTAACTTAGTTCTTCGTAATTTATAGTGATAGTCAAGTCACTAGCTGCACTAGCTCCTGCTTCGATATTATCTCCTTCTTCTAAATACAGAGAAGAATTTTTATCGATTAATATTAAAGTTGAGTCTGCTGCTACAGCAATTGTGCTTGCAATTTTAATTGGTGATCCACCACTTTTTGTAATAGCCACAGTCGCATCAGCAGAGTTACTGCCGTCTACGTTAGCTATAATAATACTGTTAATTTTAAAAACTTTGTTTGATGATGATGCGTTTGCTAAAATTTCTGTTGTTACAGTAGTCGACAAGTTTGCTTGAACTGACTTAGCTGTAATCGTTGAAACATTAACTAGATTTGGTGCTGCCATTTTTTATATCTCCTTAATTATAATTTATCCGAAAACTAGTGCCATTGCAATAGCTTTTCCTGTTGAAGCTACATCAGAAAAAGATAACGCTCCTGCGCCATTTGTTGTTAACCCATTACCACTTGAGCCATCTGCTGTTGGTAAGGTCAAAGAAAAACTAGAACCCACAGTTGCAGGTGCTTTCAAACCTACATACTCTCCTCCAGTGGAATCTTCGAATCTTACTTCATTTTGATTAGTCAAATTTAATTGTGATAATTCTGAAAATAAATCTGTTACATTAGTGCCATCAGCGTAAAGAATTTTTGTACCTTTATCAGTGGTAGCAAAAGTTGGTCCTGTGCCACTTACTGTTTTAAATTGAACAGTGTACGCGCCAGAAGTTGTGTTTTTGACTATGTATATTTTTTCAATGCTGTTAGGAATTGTTACAATTTGGTTACCTGTAATAGTTCCTGTTAATTCAACTACTGCGTTTCTTGCATTTGAAAGAGTTGCATTTGTCATTGCTAATGCTGTCGTTTGTGCGCCACCTGCAATAGAAACTGCTTCATAACCAGCAATCGCTTGTTGAACTAAGTTTAAATTTGTATTAGTTTTATCACCCCAAGTACCAGAGTTTTCCCCTGTTACCATTAATTCGAGTTTCAAATCTGTAGAATAACTTGATGCCATATATTAATCCTTGTTTTTAAAAAGTATAGTTTATCTATGCTGCCTCGTCAATAACCGTCCAAGTGTTAGTTATATCTGGATCTACTACTGCCCAGGCATTTATGTTAATTGTACCAACAGAACCGTTGATTTGCAATCCTGTTACCGGTGCTTCAGCACTTGCTCCAGCTACCACACTTGCAAGAGTTGGTGTTAGGGATATTCCTGAAGGAGAAGCTATAGTATTTGCGTCTAATACAGCTGTTCCTAAAGAGAAAGTTGTTGATAGTCCCGTTAAAGCACCTGTGTTTGCGTCCGCTGTTACGCTTACTGAACTTACATTTGTAGTTAAGCTTTGTCCCGTAGTAATAGTGTCTACTGATGGGATTATGACTTCAACACCTGTTATTAAAGTATTTCCATCACCATTACCCCAAAGGCTATTTCCCCATGTGTCATTTCCCCAAGGGTCATTAGAAGGAGATGTAACTTCAACAATTGTAAGTTCTCCACCAAAAGCACTTCCTTGAGAAGCTGTTGCGTTTGTTCCTGATAAAGAATAAATAGAAGCTTGACCAATAGTTCCTAGTGATGAAGACATTTGTTGTCCTGTTAAAGAAACATTTGCTTCTCCAATACCAACTTCGACACCACTTACTAATGAGATTCCGTCACCAATACCCCATAATCCATTACCCCATGCTTCATTACCCCATGGATCATTTGAAGGAGATGTAACTTCAACAGTTACAAGCTCTCCAGCAAATACTGTACCTCTACTCGAAGTCATACTTTGACCTGTGGCTGGAGCTTCGGCACTTGTTCCAGCAACTTCGTTTCCTACAGCTGATGTTATGGATGCGCCTGTTGGTATAATGTTTGCGTTTGCGGTTACGCTTTCAGTTCCAATAGCAAATGTACCAATACTGATACCTGTAACAGCTGCTTCAGGACTTTCAAATTCACCCCATTCTTGAGAACCCCAAGTCAATGCACCCCATCCAACAGATGGAAAATACGAAACAGAACTTACTGCTGATGTAACGTTTACACCAGTTGCAGAAACAGATTGATCCCCTAATAGATTCCAAGTACCAAATCCCCATGTTTTTGCTCCCCATGTATTTTGAGTAATATCAAAAACACCTCCCATGCCAATTCCATGGATATAACACAAATAATAAAAATCTGTTTCGGAAGATGGTGTTACCTCAATGTATCTTGTAGTAGCAGCATTGAATGTAGTTGTGTTTGTGTAGTTTGCTTGGTTGCTAGCTCCGTCAAGATAATAAGTTATTCCCGAAGAAATAATTCCAGACGTACTAGTGTTTGTTGAAAAAATTAATGGATGACCGTCATTAGATGCATCACTTTGTTCAAAACGTAAAGTTGCACCTGAAACCCAGCTTACAGTTCCTGGACCTGTAGAATTTCTAGCACCGTCCAAATAAAAGACGTTGCCTGTTCCTCCGCCATAAAGGTTACCCGATGCTACGGTAACTGTGTAAGTAAGTTCTGCCATAGCAACGGGCTCCTAAATTATGCGATTCTTAAAATAGCAGCAGTAGAGGTAAAGTTAGGAAATTGAATTGTAAATGTTCCTGATGTTGCAGTTTTATCTGCGCCAAAATCTAAAACACAAACTGCTTTTTTAGCGTCAGTTGAGTTATAAATTAAAGCACCTCTTGCAGTTAAAGTTACTCCAGTAAAAGATAAGTCTGCGAAATCTACAATAGCTGTTGTAGATGATAATGATGTTTGTTGCGATTGTAATTGTTTACCTTTAGCAACATACGTACCAGAAGCAGAAACTTCGTTACCTGTAGTGTATGAAGTTGTTGCTGCACCTAAAGTCGCTGAGTTAGTATACAATGCTAAATTAAAATTGTCCCCGCCTGTATCTAGGTCATGGACACCGTCTAATAATTCTTTTTTAAAAGAATTACAAACTGCTTGTGTTATTGCCATAAAATTTCTCCTTAATAATTAATTATTTGGTGATGGTGAAGGAATTTTAACCCTTGGCACACCATCGGTATACTCGTCTCTACGTCTAGCACCCATTTGCTCTAACGCAAAGCTCTGTATAGCTACATTATACTTGTCTGAGTATAGTTTGTACATATCCATAGGTCCTTTCAAAAACTCATAAGCATTCATCATCGTAGCTACAAATAGTAGATCTTGATAGTTATTGGACAAATATGTCGTAGTATTAGTTGATGACAAATGATCAGGGTTCATTACATAATCTACCTCAACTTTATATGCACTGTTTGGTGTAGGGGCTACTATCAAATAGGTTTCTTTCCAATTAGAATAGTATTTTGGGACACCTGTAGCTTCTGTTGAGTTATACTCATCTATAAAAGAAACATCTCTTTTAATTAAAGTTTCAGTTGTAGTAGGTGAGTTATTGGTGTTAAAAACTTTTACTGCCCTTACAGACAAACTAAATCTTGAAGTATTACCTTGAAAAACAGCATTATTAGGAAGTTCTAAATATCTATTTGAAGGTTTGAAATTACTTGTAACATACTGTCTTTCGTAGTCTGCATCCACTTCTCTTGAAATTCTTAACTCTGCATCTTTGATCATAGAGTCAAGAATAGAATCAGTTAAAACTGAACTATCAACCTCTGTGTAATCTCTTACCTTTTGAATTAATTCTGCAAACGTCATGATATAAGAATTGTAACACTCCCTAATGAAGAATTCACCTGTCTCTTCTTATTTTCTTCTAACGGGTCAATAGATGGTTGCATGCCATTAGATGTAAACTGACCTGGCCAATATTGTAAATCAAGATAAACAACTACAGGTGCAGCTCTTTGAATTCTTGCATTATACAAGGCTTCAGGATCTGCAGTGTGAGGTTTTGGATCTAGTTGTGGATGTTTTTTTTCAAATTCTGATATATGAACTAATGAGCCATTCCATTCTTTGACCATTTCTCTATAAGGAAATTCTTGACCAGAACGGTCGGAAATAGATTTTGCGTATTTACCTTTTGCATATGCCATAGTTAACCCTGTGGATAATAAATATTAGGTGTGATGTATACAGATGTCCTTTGTCCATCTTCATCTAACGCTCTTTTTAATTCATCCTCGTATAATAATTTTAATGCTTGTATTCTATCTGGTGCAATTTTTTGTGACAAATAAAACGCTAAACCTGAAACCATGCATGGAAAAAATCTGAATGGCATATCCGAAGTATTAGTGTATGCTCCAACATCTTCAATTCTTGCAAGATAATAATAAAATATATTAGTAACCGCACTCGTATCAGGAGCCAAATATAGACTTATTGTTGGTGTTAATTGTCTATCAACGTAATATTGAGAAGGTGTTCCTGTCTGTGTTTTATTTGGAATAGCAATATACTCAGATCTAGAAATTTTAGTTAAAGTTTGTTGATTCCCTCCAGACGTAGTGACTACAGCTTCAAGGACATCGTTACAATCACTTGGTGTATTATAAGTAACAGAACCATTTACTAAAGTTTCTGTTTTGGATTTTACTTTCCAAAGGTTAATACCTCTGTTACCCCACTCAGAAAATAATAGATTTAAACTTCTTCTAGCTGATTTAATATCGTTACCAGAATTAGTTCTTACGCCACATCTTTCGTAAGCTTCTTCAATAACTTCATCAATTGTAATGTTAAAACTTGTAGTTCCTGATGTAGCCATTTCATCCTTACGCTAATATTTTTTTCTGTAAATGTAATGGTAGATTTTTTTGTTTACCAATTAATTTACCTGTTTTTGCATTTGGTAGTGCAACTTTTTTTCTTATTCTATGTTTTTTTAAAATATCTAAAGGTTCTGCTGTGCCTCTATTATTATCCATGTATTTTCCTTCAAGAGTATTTTTTATAAAATCTTTTATAGGTGTTTTTTTATTTAAATTACTTTTTTTCTTTTCAATTGATTTACCGACTCTGGCTCTAATCATGTCACCGCCCGTGTAATTATTCATTCCACCACCCATTTTAGTGTGTACTTTTATTCTTCCATTTTTCATTACATTACTCCTTTAAAATTTCCGCCTTTAACAGCTATACCCATGCCTCCACAAGACATTTGTTTTGGCTTGATTGGTTTATTTTTTTTATTCTTCTTTCCTTCCTCAGTTGCTTTTCTGAGAGCTTCAAGATATTTTTTATATTCAGTTGCTTCTTCCATTATGTATCTATCATACCACCATAGTATAATTTAGTAAACGCACCTTTAGATGCAAAAGTTTTAACATTTGTAGGTTTACCTCCAACTCCTTGAGCTCTACTTCTTTTCCTCGCAACGGCACTCTGCTTCTGTGAGTCTGTCATTCTTGCCGCTTTTGCAGCAGGGACGCACTTTGGATACTTCCGTTTTTTGTCCGATGCTAATTTTGAACGACCACAAGGTGCGTACGAACCATCTTTTCGTTTGCTTCCAATATCTACCCATTTCTCTGAAAACCATTTTTTAAGTCCTCCACTTTTCATACCACCTGCTGGAACGCAATTAGGAACCATACGATTTCCTTTTTTCTTCATGCCCTTTTGGACATACCCTTCCCAACAAGTGCCTCGTTCACTCATTTTAATAAATCACCGTAATAATCTACAGAAGCCTCGTTTGATAAATTGATATCACCTGAGTCATGTTTTATAAATTTGCCCATATAAGCATTTGTAACTGAATCTAATGATTTAGCTTGTTTCTTATGTAGTGCGGATGCTTTGTGTAAACCTTTTGCCACTTCTTTAATTTTTATTTCTGCACCTTTGTTTGCTTTTTTAGGTCCCCAATCTTTTCTCTTTGTTCCTGACGGATCTTTTATTTTACCCGCACAAATTTTGCTAGCGTATGCATTAGCATATGCACTGGGATAAACTTTGAATTTTCTTTTAGCGGCCGCTTTGCCTCTAGCACATAGTTTTGTCATAGTGTTTAAGCCTTTTTCGGTTGTACAACTTCTTAGATTTTACCACCTTTTGCTTGAACAGTAAACTTCCCACCCATAGCATTTTAGCAAAGAGATTTCTCTTTTTTTCTTTATTTTTCATCTTAATCTTGGTCCTCTAAAAAATATTACCAAAGTTCTTCTCGATCCGTAAGTAACTGGCTTTACCTTATGTGGATGATAAGATTTAAATAAAATTGCGTCACCACCTTGTGAGAATTCAGTTATCTTATTTTTTTGATGTATCAGTTGAAACTCTCCTCCCTCATAATTTGTTTCAGAAAGATTAATAATAAAAGTAAGTTTTAAATCAAATGGCTTATCTCTTTCACCATCTATATGCCAATCATACTCTCCTTTTTCAGAACCATCATAATCATTTAGAGTTGCAAATTCGTTAGGCGTAATTTCAAAAATATCCATACCAAAGTTAAAAGAGTTAACAGTAATAGCTGCGTTGATGCATGGTTTTATTTCTTCCCAAATGTGACCTAATTGAATTGTTTTTACATTTGTAATTTTAGTTGTGTTGGCTGCACTTTTATCTTCACAATCCTCAACATAAAGATTAATTTTTTGATTAAGTTTTATTATATCTGGTGGCGATATTATTTTATTCCAATACCAATAAGTGAAAGACATTAATTATAATTAAAAGAAAAAGACATTCTTTTATCCTCTGTTAAATTTGGTTTTACTCTATGTTTTAACCAACTTGGAAACAAAATCAATAGATTATCTTCAGGAACAACAAAATACTTAGAAGAATTATATATATTATATTCTTTATCTTTGATTTTTTGTAAATGATATTCAATGGTTTCAAAATCATTTACAAACTCAATTGCACCAGAATCTTTTTTTGTTTGTACATAAAAAACACCAGATATGAGAGAATCAATGTGACAATGGAGTGTGTTATAATTTCCATAGTAATTTATGTTAGCCCATAGATTATCAAGTTTTATATTTTCAATATTGAAAACTTTTTTAAATATTTCTACATTCTTATTTAACTCTTCAATTAATTCTTGAACTTCTTCCTGTTTGTTATCTAAGTCGTTTGATTGAAAACCACCTTCATTAGATATTACTCTTTTGTTATTTTTTCTTTCTATATTTTCTGCAAACAATTTTAATTTATTTAAATTTATATTTAATTTTTTAATATAAATAGGAGTGCTAAAAATATTAATTATTTCATTCATCAGTTTTAAAAGCTATTGATATTCTTGGTAAAGTTGAATCTGAAGTTAATCCTCTATGTGATAATTCTGATGGAAAAGCTATAAGTTGATTTTGGATAAAATTTATTTTTTTATCTTTGATTTCTAAACAACCCTCTCCTTTTCGTAACGTATCTGAAACCATAAGTAGATATGTTGTTGTCCCATTATCTTGGTGCCATGAACCATTCATGTCAGAGTGTTGTATATTTGCATAGGCCTCAATCACTCTAATATTTTTTTTAAAGGATTTAATTAATTTAAAATGTAAAAACTCAAGATCTTCTTTTTTTAAATCTGATCTGTAAAATTCTTTATGTTTCGGATCTGATATAATAGATTTTTCACCATAATAATGGGGATAATTATAAAGTATTTTATAATGTAAATATTTTATGTAATCATCATCTAACCAATCATTTATGCAAACTATGTCAGACATTAAAAATAATTGAAATTTATGACTATCCTGTTTGGTGTTGAAAGTTGAGTTTTTACTCTGTGTTGCGTTTCGCTTGGAAATATTACTATTCTGTTTTCTTCCGATTGAACAAATTCATTAGTATCTTTAAATTCTGTACCACCATCATTTGAATTAACATAAAGAACTGCAGTGGTGGCACCTTGTAATTTATTATCAGTATGCCAATTAGAATAGTATCTTTCACCAGTTCTTAAATTCATGTTAGCTCTCACACTGATAGTTGCTTTAACTTTTAATCTTTCTAAACACTCTACTATAAAAGGATCATAAAAAGGAGAATTAATTGTATTTTTATGAAAAAAAATATGGGCAAAGTAAGGATTATCAGGATTTTTACCACTCTGCACCATGTGTTTTTGGTAAAACCAATTTATATTACTACTAGTTAGAATGTTTCTAAATTGATTCCATTTAGGTTTTTCTATAAAATTGTCAATTACTTGAAGCATGTTAAATCCATATTAAGCAGTAAAAGTTTTACTCAATGGATTTTTTTTATCTTTTTTTGTATACAATTTCTTTTTTTCTTTTTTCTTATCTTTAGCGCCTCTTAATTGACCTTCAACTTGTTTAGTCATTTGTGATCTTGTTATTGCCATTAAATTAAATCCTTTGCTTTTCCTATTATTGGTTTATATTTAGTTTTACCCTCAGATTTAAAAGCATGCAAGAACTGTTTTCTTGGTTGATCAGGTGTGTAGCTACAATGTATCCATCCGCTGTTAGGCTCACCAGGAGTATAGAACTCCAATATCAATTGATCATAGTCTAGGTTTTGATTAATCCAGTCAGCTAATTCAGCATTGTCTGTACCCATACA
>Ga0098042_1000064_pt1 | contig 33761 bp, 56 predicted proteins | sample 9_EtaG_FD_75066 | JGI IMG/M metagenome (GOLD analysis project Ga0098042, IMG submission 75066) | Marine viral communities from the Subarctic Pacific Ocean - 9_ETSP_OMZ_AT15188 metaG | ecosystem: Environmental > Aquatic > Marine > Oceanic | place: Pacific Ocean | collected 2015-01-10
GCCAATCTTCTTGCCTTCAAACTTCTTCTTGATGAACTGACCTTTACTTAAATCCATCACCATTGAGTTACCACTCTCAAACTTTATAGTCCCGGAGTATATCTGATGTAGCTTAGACATCAGTTTCACTGCGGTGTCGGCAAGTATCACTTCCTCATTTCCTTCCACCACTAAGTCTTTCTTGAGTCTATTGGCTAGGTTATAAGTCTCTCTACTCATAGCACAATGCAATACTGTCTCCTTGGTCTGAACTTTAAACCCTGCCTCCTTCTGACTATAACTAATCATATAGGGTTGCATCACATCTAATATCTTTGTGCTTCCTCTAGAGTAATCATTGATCATGTGGCTACCTATCTTCCTTTGAAAGACATTAACAAACTCAGAGGCAAACTTATAAAAGTTCTTGTGGTGACTGAATGGATTCGTTCTTATGCTATACACCTGATGATACATCTGAGAGAAACTCTCAGGAGTAGGCGTACCTGACAAGAGGATAACTTTGGAGTTGCAATCTCTTACAATGTCTCTTACTTGCTTCGCTCTTTTGCTAGGCTTAGGGAATGCTCCCATCGTATGGGCCTCATCACATATCACCATATCCCAAGTCAAATCAGGTAGTTTATGTAGACTCTCATAGTTGATGACATACAAAGGGAATCTAGGATTGAGGCTGTCATAATCTTCAATGATACTTTGCATCGCCTTCTTCTTGGTGATAAACAAAGCATTAACTGCTCCAACCTTATCCACTATGCCAAGGCTCGTGAGCGTCTTACCTGTCCGCACCTCCATCGCTAGGTATAGGAAGCCATAGTTTCTCATGACCTCCGTCCCCTTGGCTATGATGTCAGTTTGATAGTCTCTAAACTGAATCATCTTCTTTGTTTGAGTTTAGTTCATTTACAATTGAATCAACACCCTCAATGGGGTCTACCTTCCTGCTCTTGATAAGCATTACCGTTTCATTGATTGCCTCTCTGTCTCCAATGACATAGCCGAGCTTCAGTAAAAGCTGTATCGCTTCTTGCTCTTTCTTCTTTAGTTCTCTGTAGTGTTCGAAAATTTGATTATCCATATTATTTATTTTATTTGTTTTGATTTACTTGATTGCTTTATATATCCGTATCCGGAATCTAAAGATGTTTAATCTGAATATTGTTCTATATACTGTCATTGTCCCAGTTTAAATCTAACTCAGTCTGAGATCTAGCGGACAAGTCATTAATACCACACATACCATTGCAGTCAAACAGAGGCTCGACATTTCTCTCAGGCATATCATCTAAGCATTTGTTGTTAGGATACAATGGATGCTTCTTTAAGAAAACTAAATGAGCTTTCTTATCAGTCTTCATCTTTTCCTTTGCTTCATTTGACTGATCCTTTAGCATCGTAACAGGACTACCTCTTAACTCAGTAAGCTCATGCTCTAAGTCAGACATCACATCGAACTTTTCGGGAAAGTTCTTACGCATCTTCTGCCAATAACCTATGCCTCCTTGAACACACCCTGTTGAAAAGCAATTGTTGTTTTTAAAACCTAGCTTATACATCTCAGGTATCTCAATGTCTGCTTCCTGAACGATGTCAATACACTTCTGTTTGTCATATCCAAGTAGAAGCAATGGGTATATAGGCTTTGCTCTATCATAATAGTTCTTGGTCATAGACAAGGCACGAGCAAACTCCTTCTTGTCGAACTCAAATCCAAACACTTGATGTTGAAAGTCATTCTTCTTCTCCCACTTCTGTCTAACCAACCTCTTTAAATGTGTAGAACATATTGCTCCAGTCGCTGTGTTAAGAGACTTGAACTTTCTCCATACGTCAAATATGTTTCCATACTTTTCCCCTATCCCTGAGATAGTTTCAATAGACAATCCATACCACTGCTCACAGTCCTCTTTGAATCTATAGGTGTCGGGATGTTCATTCTTAGTATCAATCATAATCACCCTACAATTATCAACACCATACATATCAATAGCAATCTTACACGCTACTGCTGATGTTATACCACCACTCCACCAACCTATTATTTTCTCCATATTTTAAAATTCAAAGTCGTTATTGTCTATGGTAGGACTCGCCTTCTTTTTCCTAATCTTTATCCATCTACCACTCATATCACGACCCTCTTCTGGTGCGAGCTTGGTGTGGTACATACAGTAAGCGTGAAGCCATTTGTAGAACTTGGTTCGGCTCACAGTCATCTTTGCCTTGGGAGCAAAGTCAGGATTGTCTTGAATGAAATCAAAGTATAAGTCCTGCTTCAATGTCCTTGTTCCTAATGAGAAGTTTTTAAACACCTCGTTAGGCTCATTGCCATCCACCAATCCACACCACTCTATAAACTCGTGACAAGTCTCGGCAGACAACTTACGGATGCTAAGGTTTACGAAGGTAGACTTTATTAATCCAGTGTCTAGGTATCTGCTCAGGCATCGGATCATGTAGTTATCAAACTGACACCACTCATTGTCATCCCACTCCCCGAACATTAACTTACCAAACTCATCCATCGGAGTGTAGTCCTTGGTGTAGTATTGATTCAGTTCTAGTTCCCACTTACGTCTCTCGAAACTATTCCCAGCACCCTTGATGGCGTAGTTGGTTGTGATTGTAATCTTAGGAGACTTACTGAATGGTATCTTGATAGCGTCCTTATTCTTCTTCTCAAGCGTTAATCCTTCGGTGACCACACTAAACAACCTCTCGAAGTCAAAGTGCTTTCTAACGTCATCAAAACATAGTATCTGAGTGTCTGCACTAACCAATTGATATGCAAAGCTACGCTCAAAGTTAAATGACTTACCATCTATGACCACCAACTTCTTCAGTTGAGAGAGTGCATTCATAAACAATCCCTTACCTGTACCTCCTTCGGGGTGATCACTAATCACCTCATCATTAAGAATTACAGCCGGGCAATATCCTAAATCTTTATATGCGTGCATAAGAAATCCTATCGTAGATTCCATCGACCTAGCTCTCTCCTCATCCGATCCGCATATGTTGTACACAAACTTTTGAAAGTCGCACTTGACAATGTCACATATACTAAACACCCTATCAATCACATGGTCTTTCCAAACATACCCACCTAAGTCGAGGTAGTCAATCATCTCCACCCCAACCTTGGTAACCTTCACAGCTGCATTGCGATAGTAAAGATAAGCAGCACTCTTGGTGTCCTCGATAAAGAACACATCAATGCTACCTAGTAATGTCAAGAACTCCTCTCGAAAGTATCTAGTATTATCGGCAAAGTAATTGTACACCTGAGCATCATCCAATTCCAATAGGTATTCCAGTATAAAATCTTTGATGTCCTTCTCAGATGTATGATCGATGAGGTTGTTAGTAACCTTCACGAACACATAGTTCTTACTACCCTCTGGGTTGTATTTGTAGAAGCCATTGTCCTCAAGGAACTTCTTAAAAGATATATGAATGATTTTTATTACACCCCGGTCAGACTTTGTCCAGAACTTTTGATCCGATGTCTCTTCTTCAAGCCTGCCAATGACAGCCTCGGCTACACCATCATCAACCGAAGAGTCTAGAAGTTGATGACGGATTTCTTTTTTTGATACACCCCTCCTCATCTGAGACTTGACAGTATTTATCTTGTCCTCATCCTCATAGTACTTTGTTCCAAACGCTTGGGTGTTTGTGTACGCAGAATCAATCGTCCTTTTAATTTCTGCTGAATTAAAATCCCTTGTGGCGTAGTTCGCTAACACATACTCAGTCAAGCTCTTGTTAACACCGAACTCATTCATAGCCATAGCCAATACATATACATTGTGATTGCGTTGGCCCTCCACCATTGGATACTTTTTCTCCCACCACTTCACCAAAATGTCTACAATCTTATTCTCATCTGTGATTGGAATGGTTGCTCGGTCTTTAAACTTTACTACTTCTTTGAAGTTGTCATCCTTAATCTCTGTCCATACACTTGATTGAGGATTGATATAAATTAAAGGATCATAACTCTCGTAACAAACTCGACTCACATTCTTGCTTGTCTTGTCAAAGTGTTCAGAGTTAAAGTGTTCGTCCAGGGCATTGAAATAATTTTTGTGGTTGTCTCCATCATCAGGAATCTTTACCAAGACCTTGAGACCTTTCCCAGATGGTGATATAAATATGGAGTACACATAGTTGTCCTTGCTATAAAGCTCTTTCACCTCAAGCAAATCCTTCTGCTTTTTGTAGCCATCAAAATCTAAGCATATCAATCCACTATGCTTCATCAATGAGGAGTCGGTTCTCTTGTTAAACTTTCCAGAGAAACATATTGCTGGGAGCTGTTGCTTTAGTTCATTGATTACAATCTTATCCTTCTCCTTTCTAATCCTCTTAATTAATTCCTTAGACGATCCCTCTTTGATTCTTTCTAAGATAAATTCTACATTCCTAAAGAATGGTTGCTCAGTAGTTTTGATGTCTCTGAATATAGTTATGTCGTTTTCTGTCATTTTAATGCTAATTAAATGTCAATTATATTTATTTAACTTATTGATTATCAATACTTATGTCGATTATGTCAATTTTATAGTCAGTTTCTAATAAAAAAAATAGATTATAAAAGTATAATTTATATATAGTAATGACGAATGTTTTTTTCTGGCATAAATAAAAGGAAGGGGATGCCAACACCCCTCCCTTGTACATCCTAATAATCTAGAATGGTAACTCATCATCGTCCACATCAACCGTAGCTTGCTGCTCTTGCTTCGGCTCAGGCTTCGGCTTCGGCTCTGACTTTGCCTCTGGATTGTAAGTATCGATACTTACATGATGGGTTTTACCATACTGATCCGCACCACCTTTCTTTTCACCAACGTTTAACTTGATGTACTTCTTACCGTTGTACTCAAAGATGTGTTCTTGTGGTATGTCTGTCAGACATAAACTTACTGATACCAAGTTAGGAAAAACTTGCTTACCATTTCCTACGAAAATTTTATCTTCCGCCATAAATTATAATTTAAAAAGTTGCCTCTGAAAAAAGAAGCCTACACCCTGGACAGAGGACAACCCAAGGAGCAGGCTATGATTATACCTTAAACTTAAAGCGATAAGATGACGTACTATACTTACCCTTGTATTTTGTGGACACAGTAAACGTGCCACCGGTAGAAATAGTATCCATAAATATCTTGTACTCAGAGTCTGAGAATAATATCATCCCCTGGTCGTAAAAGAACCCAAGCAATGCAACCACCTCTCCATCAGGACATTTAATTCTTACCTCGTTATATGCACTTTCCATCCATCTCTCCTTGGTGTCTCCACCATAAGGGTAGATTGTGATTCCAACCATACCTTGACCCTCTTCCAAAAAGAAAATACACTCGGCATTGGTGCTTGCAGAGTTACTGAAAACCCCTGTCGCTTGAATGTAGTTATACTTCGTTCCAGTCTTATCACCGAACTCATCAACATACTCGCCTTGCTTCCATTGAGCATAGCTCATTCCTGTCATTGCTAATGCAATGGTTAAAAATAATTGTTTCATAAATTTAAATTAATTCTTGATGAATAATAAAATGTTCAGGGTCATGAGTGGGATTTTCCCCCCAAAATTTTTCGTACTGATCTAAGGCGGTCATCACCTTTTCCCTTCCTCCCTGAATGAAGGTGTCAGTTGGTGGAAATATTCCAAGATTATGCGTCTGCTTGTCAACCACATAGAACACCAATGGCTTACCAAATATTTGTTGGTAGATGTAGCATTGGCTATCGTAGTTGTATCGCTTGGCGGATCGTGGAAAGTTTTGAATGTCACTCGTGGTCTTCAAATCGATGATGAAATTATCGGTGATGATATCTGCTTTACCCTTCCACCATACACCTCTGATTTTTTCTACTCCTGGAACTTCGTAAGAGTTACCCGGTTCATATATGTCATCAAAGAATCTGATGTTAGACTTCATTGCCGACACCCATTCCATACATTCTTCTCGCTCCTTGGATAGTAATAACATCTCCTCAGAACTCTGCTCTACCGCCTCCTTGTATAGCTTTGTGTTGCGACTTGCAACATCAAGCACCTCATAGAGTCCAGTCTTGTTTGGCTCAAGCATAGCTGTGTGAAAATATCTGCCCAACAACATCGCCTTGGTCTGCTCAGTTGGCTTACCAAAATCCTTTGGGTTGTTCAACAACACATCAACATTGGAGTTGGATAAAAACTTACTGCCATACTCTCCATAGTATTGGTCATCATTCTTCAGAACCTCCTTGACCTCTAGAAGCTCTTGCTCTGTGAACTGCATCATTTCTGTATGCTTTTATAGTAAGAACTTATTTCCTTCTTGGCCTTCGCACTAATAGTATACTTCTGACCCAGGAGTTTAGTTATTTGAGCAAGTTTCTTGTTGCTATTGTTTGCAATGTAAGCCAACACTCTCTCCATGTTTTCAGTCCCAACCTCAAGAGTAATCAATTTCTTTTCCTCCTCTTTAGGTACTTCAATAGACAAGTCTTCACCTGTCCACAACGACAACCCTATACCATGCATCGCAATGGCTTTTGCTGTAGATCGTTGGATGGTCTTGTTCACATCGAACATTGTTACCTTGTCAACTGCAATAGCGTTGTTGCGAAAGTCCATGATAGGCAGGTAGTCAATATGCTCTACACCATTTGCCACCACACCGACCTTCACATAACAAGTGCGACCATCAGTAAAATAATTCAACCCAGTATGCTCATGCTCATACACCTTTCTTTGTGCATCTGCACAATGGGTTTTTAATAAATCCCACGCAGAGGCCCAACTTATATAGGACTGTACGCCTTTCTTCTCTAAGAAGCCTTTTATGTCAACGCTTTTTAGCGTCTCATAGGTAGACTTTACCTTTGTTTTTGTATTTGACATTTGATTATAATTTACTTATTTGTTTGACAACCTTTAAGTAGTTGTGCATTATGCGTTGACGAGATGTTCTTAAACTTTTAAGGTGCTTATCATTTCGCCTTGTATTTACCTCGTCCCTTATGTTGTCTGATATTTTAGACAACTTATGATGATATGAATCTAATACTAACAGCAACACACCCTTGCGCCATCCATGTTTACATATTTCATCATATTCATCCTTTCTCAGTTCCTTGTAAACTTCTCCTTTAGGTTTGTATATATGGATTTTATGTTTGCTATCTGATTCAATCTTGAAACCCTTGTAAACCAGGCACTCAGTATTGTTGTATGCATCCACCATGTGGAAGGCATCGTGTTGACCGAAGGCATCGTCCCAGATTTCGTCTAGTCTACACATGAAGCAATGTGTTTAGCAACAGTTCTAATATCGCCATCGCTTCTCATTTTCTTCAGCATTGTAGCATGATGATGGATGATCGTAGAATGTGGTGTTGGCAACCCCATTTCTTCCATGAAATTCTCAATGTGCTTGATCCGAATTTTTCTTTTTACGCACAAGTAAAATAGCATTTGTCGTGCATCTACTATTCTCCTTTCTTTTGTTTTAGAAAACATTTCTTCCTTAGATATTCCATGAGTCTTACATACTTGAGACACATAATCTTTGAAGGCCTTACCTTCTTGTAGATAAATCATATTACTTTATTTAATTAAATTTTTAGAGAGCATGAGGGGAATCGAACCCCCCTGTACCTCGCAGACTATTAAACTAGAAAACAAATTGAAACCTGCAAATGCTCTTTAACCTATTATGAACGATTAAAATTACACATTTTATATCATGTGTACAAATCTTTTGTTTAATATTATAGGTGTGACTCAGATAATTCCCAGAGCATTTTGTTTATTCTCAGATTCTCATCGATGGATGTTACCTTTCGGGATTTGTTGTAGATAATTTTATCCCCATCTTTTCTACTGGTATTTAATCCTCCATTGATTAACTTCTCCTGTACCCTGTTAAAGACAGTCCATAGATCGTTTCCTTTGTCGGCTGACCTATTTACTTTTAAAAGTTGTTCAATGTCTACAGTACGACCATCATTCCATCTTTTGTTTACGGCCTGTACACCAAACTTAACTCTTTCTTCAGGAGACATTTCAACAGACATCATTTCTTTTACTTTGTCAAACAAGCTGGGTATGTTGGATGTGATTTTGTCTACTGTTTCTATGATGTCAGTCTCCTGTAATCCCTTGTGAATGATTGTATGTTTGCCGAAGGTTTTGTCTGCTATTACAAGCCCATTGGAACACACCAAACGAAAGAGTCCAATGTGAAATTTAAACGCTGACCGGCCATCGTGTGAATTAGTTACCACGATCTCCGGGCAAGTGTCGCTAGACATTTCTGTATTTGAAAACATTTTGTTTGGGTTTCGAAATCTCAGGATGTGTTTTTTGAACGGAGCTGTATGCTCATTTCCTTTTCTGTTTCGTACCTGGATTGCATGTGTAGGCATCCAGTTTCTTTTCTTTAAAATGTCTACCACAGATGCAGTTGATATGTGGTTGTAGACTTTTGATAAGTGTTCTGACTGTTCATTAGTGAACACTGAAGGACATTCCTCCATGATTTGATTTGATTGTAAATAATCCATTTTAATTGATTTGTGAGGATGTGTTTTCTTTTCCTCTGGTTTGTTTTCTTTGCACCCACTTTGAGTACATTTTACTTGCTATCGCTCTTCTTTGTGGTTTGAACGGATAGTCTCTCTTGATGATAGCCATAGCTATCCTTACAAAGTTTTCTCTCTCTGTCATTGGTTTAATTTTAATTCAAGTTGAATAAGTATTTCTCTTTTGTTCTCCAGATTCTTACCATGCGAATCGCCATTCTCGTCATATGTCGGCTGAATGTTGCTAGGCATTAAGTAATTGTCTCTGGTTGTAGTGCGTGTAATCTCATCGTTAAAGCCATTGAAGGAGACATTACGCTCTCTGGTATGTCTCTGGACTTCAATGTCCGCACTATATTGATAGCCATGCACCCAAAAGAGTACATGGCCATCGTGTAATTCATCATCGTAGAAGATAGCTGTCATGATTACTTTAGATTAATGGAGTAATGATTGTGGCCTATCTCCAGTACATCATCTTCAGACATATTGTATATGTCCCAATTGAATTCAGAGTCTTGCTTTGCAATCTCCTTTATCTTTGCAATGGCTTCGCTTCTGGAGTACTCAAATGTACCCTCAGCATGACCAGAGTCAATGTATGTCTCTGGTTCAATGCCTCTGTCTTTGCGCCACTTCGCAAACTCTTTGTCTGTCATCACTTCATATCCCAGCCACCCTTCAGCATTTTCAACACCCTTCATGTAGGCATCCAGCTCCGCTTGAGAATTAAAAGACTGATGATCTAATTCAGCATCATCCTCTGGAGACGATCCCCAGAGAATTTTGACATCAAAGGTTTCATCAACAGTTTCTGTGACTGTCATCCCTTGTTTCTTGGCCTCTGCTTCCAGCATAGGTAAGCATTGGTTATACAATTCTTCGGTCTCAAATGTAGCGACCAATTCAGCATGTAAATAGCTTTCAAAATATACTCGTACCATATCTTATAATTTAATTTTGATTTCACAAATGTCTCCATCAGCATCCCTTCGGCCTTTCACTTCGTATACGCCATCGCCATACTTCGTTCCAAAAACAACACCTAAACCGTATCCTAACTGAAATCTTTTGTTTAGATGCGTATGACATGCACCACCGAAATTAAAGTCTCCAATTTCATAATCTGATTCAAAAAATTCTTCCCATCCCTTTTCATTTCGCAATTCATTCATGCACTTACCATTAAACTCATCTAATGGTGTAGACCAAGTAATTGTCTTACCATCAATCTTATCGAAGCATCCTAACTTACGACCATCAGATATTCTTACAATACCTTTTCTAAAACTATAGTTGTTGTTAAATTCAACCGTCTTCAACATCTCTGAAGCCATTGTGTCGGCATCAATTTTACCCTCTTTAAAGTCTCGTAGTAACTTGTGGATGTCTAGCATTCCGCTAAAGTGTTTTGCGTAACATGGGTCAATTACCATCAATGCCCCAGAGTCTACTCCGCATTCGCCAATGCGCTCAAATTTTCGTGTGTTCATAATAAATTATATTAAAGTGTTATACCACCAAAAGCCGACCACTATTTCAAGGTCAGCTATTGTGGGAATTATATAATTAGTTTAATTTCCGTTCACTAAAGTATACATTCTTTTTCTATTCGGCAAATCTAGATCGTTGTTACCATTTTTTTGCTTGTGAATATGCTTTGTCAAAGTTTCTATCCATCCCTTCAGTTAGGGGTGCTTGAAACCTTCCTTGCATATAATTTTCATTCGTCTTGTAAAAGTTTCCTTTTAGCTTCATAAGGATTTTTTTGTCCTTGATAAAGTATGTTGCGTTTTTGCTTTTATAAATTCCGTTCTGCATTTCTATTTTTTTATTATCATATTAACAAAAGGGTTACCATAATCTTGAATAAACTTTCTAATGGGGATGTATATAGCACAACCATTACCCAAAACTTCAACAGTATTTTTATCTACACTTACTACTCTATATCTTTTCATCTCTATTGGTTTTTATTGTATTTCTTTATAAATTTTACTACCGCTAAATATAGCATCTCTCTCGTTGTACTTCCATGCTCATTGCTTACAAAAATACGGTCGTAATTCTCATAGTATATTGTAACTTTGCTTGGATGTATGTTTACGCTATATACAAACTCATCATCATCATCTAAAATGTTATTTATCTTCTCCACAACGGGCATCAACCAATCCCATGACTCGTGAAACTTTAACTCCATAATATCTCCATTGTCTAATTGTAAATTAGACAGGTGTAGATTGGGTGGTATGGTAGTTAGGCTTTTAATATCCCACCTCATAAATTCTGCTATCATTTTATTGTTTTCTTGATTGCTCATTTTACTTTTAGTTTAATTGAGATAACTTTATCTCGTTAATAAATTTCTTTGCTTCTCCAGATGTTTTAAATGCATGTACTGAAATTGGTCTATGGATGCTAATCACATGCACTATCCAGAGTAATCCATAATCTTGAAATAATTCAAATTCGCTCATAATAATTAATTAAAGTTATGCAAAGCAATATGCCTTGCACCCGAAAACCCCAAGCGTAATTAAACTACTTGGGGTGTTGTAATTGGATGTGAATCCTACATCAGATAGTTAACGATAATGTATCCAGATGCACCACATAAAATCCCACATGATGATGACAATAATACCAGTCTTGAAATCTTAATTCTCACGATCTAAAATTTATGATATGATTATTATACCTTCACTTTCCTCTGTTATAAAATACCAGTTTAGGTCAGAGTATTCATGGTCATTTAATCCTTTAACTAGGCATCTTAACAATGATTCGTAATCATGTGATTCTTTATAACCGAATGCTAGTTTTTTAACTTCCTCATAACTTGTATGAAATTTGTCGAAATCAGATTCATTTGAATCAATTACATACATGCGATATGTTTCCTTGTTTAACTTGGTTAGAACGGTATTGAATCTGGTAATGCTTTTCAGAGATAATAAATCCATCAGAGGGCGATAGGATTCGTTCCAATTAGATTCTAATTCATCTCTTAAAGCAATAAATTCATGCTTGGTCATCTCGCTGATTTTTGCTCTCAGCTCTGCTTCTGTTGGAATGTTCATGTCTCTGGTTTTATCTGGTTATAAATAATAATTGTTCTTGTCTCTTAGCATATCTTCCAGATGGTGGTCTGGATGCTAACATTCTGCGCTTTGCTTCCTTCAAAATACGCAGGTGCTGAATGGATTTTGGCCCATCGTAATCGAATGCTTTTGTTCTTAATCTGTTAACTAGTTTTTGGTAATTCATAACGTTTTATTTTTGGTTAAGACATCCCCGATTCACATCGGTAATGTTTCGGATAATGAATCCATCTTCAGTTAACCTATATAAACCAATCGTCTGGAATCTCCATGTCTGATGGTGCAAGATATAATCCTTCGTTTTCTAATACCTTGTAAATCTTACCATCCAAAATAAATTCCTCTGTGCATAATCCTTCTGCCCAGATATCAAAATAATGCTCGTCTTTATATGGATTTCCATCTATTAATGATTCATAACTAACGATGTTTGTCTGTCTTACCAGATGTGGTAAATACATCTTTGCAAATATCACATAGGAATATACACCATGATGTGAATCTACAACATGCAATAATTCGTCTTGATTAAATTTTCTGATTGTCATAACATTTTATTTTTGGTTAAGATACCCACGATTCACATCGGTAGTATTTCGGATATTGAATCCATCTTCAGTTAACCTTCCTTGATTTTACTTGTTAGTTTTTGAAATTCATCCCATTCCGCAGTGTTTTCAATTTCAACGAATGGATTATTACCGATTAACTTTTTGTGCAATTTAAGGTATCTTAAACCTTCTTTTTGCGTTATTTTATTCTCTCTAATTGCTTTAAGTATTCTGTTCATTTCTCTGTGGTTTATTTTGATATTGTTTCTATTTCTGTACCATCTTCTAGGTAATACCAATCGTCTTCGATTTCATCCCATTCAGTATAGTATACATAATCTGCATAGTAACCTATGGTAAGCAAATCATCATCGCTATCCTCATTCTTATCTGCTCGTTGAATTGCAGATTCTAGTTTTGTGAAATCGTCATCGTCTTGGACGTTATCTAATTCATCTAATTCACATCCAATATTTCGAATGGCTTCCAGAATATGTTCGCGGTCTTTTCTGCATTCTGCATGGGTTAATTCTAGAGTAGATGTGTAATGTATACCATCTCCCCAAACCCATCCTTCATTCATCCCCTTTCCAGAGACGGTACACTTTCGTGCGTATTTCATTGGTTCTTTCATAATATGTGTTTTTTTTAACCAGAAAAACCCGCATTTATTTCAGTGCGGGCCTCTGGAGAAAATTATCTGGTTTAACAAAATATATAATGCAATTCCTCGTATCCTTTCAAAAGTTTACGACATGCTTTTACTTGATTGTTTAGGTGTTCTAATTCGATTTCATTATAACCTTCTGCGATATATCCCTGTATATCATAGTACATTCCATCGTACAAATTCTTATTGTGTTTTAACAATGAATCTGCTAAACAATTATACTCACTTAATAGGTCATTAAATTTTTTCTTTTTTAACCATTCTTTACGCTTGTTAATGGCTTCTTTGCATAGGTCTATGCTCCATGTTGTTTCTGGTTCGTGTTTCATGTTACTGGTTTTTTTTGTTTTTCGTTCATATCTGGTACAAATATAGTATAATTCTGGATATAAACAAACATATACTCTCCAGTATAATTCATACACCAGCATAAAATCATGCGCAAAGCCAGTAATAACCAGCGTTGTAGAATCAAATGAAATAATTTCAAATTGTACCATAATTGTTAAAGGTGTCCAGAGGACTCTGCTGGGGTTACCAGATGTCTCTGCATCTGCGCTGGAAGGGAAACCTTCCCCTAGAAACCATACATCTACGGGGTGCATGTGTACCAGATGTTCTCCAGTATAACCAGATGTTCTCCAGATGCGAAATTCTACCCGGAAATTGCAAATTCTGAACACAATTCTACCCGGGACAAATCATCTGTAATAGGGATCGCGGACAGCTGTCGAATTTTAGGGATCGCAGACCGATGCCTGAAGAATCGCGTATGTCAATAGGGACGGGGTATGCGGGAGGGCAGGGCCATGTGGGGAAGAGGGCCAGCAGAGGGGAAGCAGAGGGCCAGCAGAGGGGCAGAGCATCCAGAGAGCAGTGAGCAGTATACTATCCGTTACGCGCCATAGAAAAAACGGCAAAAAATCCGATGTGCGCCACCGAAAACATCACCCCCCCATCGAGCGCAAAGCCACTTCCCGAGCGCGGCCCGCGCGCGTACAACCTATAATAACCCAATCACTCATAGCATCTAAAAAAAATTTTTAACTTTGTATTATGTCAGTATGGGAGTTAGAGGTACAGAGTAGATTTCGTATAGGCCCTGCTGTCGGGTTCAGTATTTACTTGTCGGATACTGAGTATGATTACTCAGAGTTTATACTGTTCTTATTATTTATAAGTATCCATTTTAAATGGGAAGAACCATGGACGGATTAAAAGTAAAGAACGGTAGATTAATTAATGATCGCCCTGAACCTGTGATAGGTTTGTATGAGATGGCTCGTGCTAAGAAGGCGCGTAAGAGAGCTGATAAGGTTGCAATGATAGCTGAGGGTAATGCTGTTGGTGAAGCGATTGAAATGATGCGCTCATCTATGCCGAAAAGGAAGTAGAATTTACATTGATTATAATTTGAGGGAGGTTTGTCCTCCCTTTTTTTGTGTTTAGTATTTTATATTTTTTCTATTACTATATACTATTATGTTGATTTTCGACATAACTATGTTAATAATATGTCAATAATATATACTTAACTAATTGATAATCAAAGCCATGACAAAAATGTCGATTTTAAACCTATTATAAAGAAATAAATTTACACTAAATAATAGTAATATATATATATATAATAGAGAGATAATTTTCGACATTCGACATAAAGTAAATTAACTTTCAATCCTATTCATTTTTTCTTACCTTTGACCAAATCAAATCCAATACATATGAATCCATCAGGTTACAATCCTAAAGACCTAATCTTCGATGACGTTGCCAGGGGCAAGTTGATAGCGGGGATAGAGAAAATCGCAAAAGCAGTAAAGAGTACACTCGGCCCTATGGGTCAGACTGTATTAGTTGAATCACCGGAGCATACCCATTCGGTTACAGTTACCAAGGACGGTGTGACTGTTGCCAAGAGTATTGACCTCTTAGATCCTGTCGAGAACCTTGCGGTTAGAATAATGAAGGATGCCGCGAAGAGTACAGCGAGTAGTGCTGGTGATGGCACGACCACAGCAATTGTGTTGGCAGAAGCGATAGCTACCCTTGGTCTAAATGAGGAGAGTCTTCGAGACTATGACAAGACTGAGGTGATACGTCACATTCAAAAGTGGACAGACGCTACCATCAAGCGATTAACTACAATGAGTAAAAAGTTAACAAAGTCTAAGATGCGAGACGTTGCTACAATCTCTGCGAACAATGACAAGGAGATAGGTGAATTGATAACTGACGCATATACTCAGGTTGGTGTTGATGGGATAGTTACTGTTGAGAAGTCAATGACTGAGGAGACATACTCTGAGGTTACCCATGGTATCAAGATAGACCGGGGGTATAGTTCAAACCTATTCGTCAACAATCAAAAGAAGGACGAGTGCATCATGGAGAATGTATATGTGATGATGACCGATCATCCCATTGAGAACATACTACAGATTGAAGGTATACTGAAACCAATCGTTGAGAACCGAGCTGCATTACTAATCATTGGAAACTGCTCTCAGGGTGTCACCAATACCTTGGCTGCAAATGTGGTGAAGAACGGATTGAAATTTTGTAGCGTGATGCCACCACAGTTTGGGTACAAATCTCATGAGCTGATGAGCGACATGGCGGTGGCACTAGGTGGGAAATATTTCCAGGAGGGTATGGGTGATGACCTCAGCCTTATGACCATCGATGACCTTGGTGTAGCATCAAAGGTGATAGTGGGTACAGACTCAACTGTCATCATCCGGGAATCTGAGAAGGACGATGCGGTGATAGATAGAGTAAAAGAGTTGGAGGTGCAATACACCAACACCACTACTCCCAACGAGAAGAAATTTATCAAGGAGCGTATTGCCTGTTTGAATGGTGGGATAGGTGTGATATATGTTGGGGGTAACTCTGACGTAGAGCAAAAAGAAAAATTTGACCGCATCGATGATGCGGTGTGTGCTGTTAGATCAGCACAAGAAGAGGGGATTGTTGCCGGGGGAGGCTTGGCACTATTTGAGTGTTCCGAACATTTAGCTTCAGCACTTCCTACATTCTCAGGAGCAGAGTCTCAGGCGATGGAGATATTAATGGAGGCGTATCAAGCACCCTTACGTCAGATATTAGAGAACGCTGGCAAAGACCCCAACGAGGTGATAAGCTATATCATCTACAAAGACTCCAACACAGGATACAATTTAAAGACTGGTGAGTATGGCGATATGTTCAAGATGGGCGTTGTCGATCCATTGAAGGTTACAAAGAACGCATTAAAAAATGCGGTGAGTGTTGCCACCACAATCCTAAGTACTAATGCCATTGTGACGATGGCCCGATCATACGAGACGAAATGAGTGAGGCAATGATAATTGCATTGATGGAGAAGTATCCCAACGATGCAGACCTAGGCAAGGAGATACGAAAGATAGCAATCAAACTTAAAAAAATAAAATGAGCAAAGTACTTGAAGGAATAATAGAGCATTATGCGGAAGAGACATTTTTAAAGGCTGACGGGTTTGACGATGCTGTGATTGGTGTTGAAGAGCCTTCACTACGACTAATATATTCGGTAGGCAAATGCATAGAGATTCTTATTACTGAGGAGGACATGGAACTGGAGGATGCCCTTGAGCATTTTAGTTACAATGTGTCTGGCGCATATGTTGGAGAGAAGACTCCAATCTGGTCACAAGATATGTTCTTATTATAAATGAGTAGTCTGTACATTGTTCCTATAAAGCAAAGAGAAGCTAAAGATTTTATAAACAAAAATCACCGCCATCATAAAGCACCTGTTGGAAGCATATTTCAAATTGCAGTTGCTAAAGATAAAAACATTGTTGGTGTAGCTATGGTTGGAAGACCTGTCTCTAGAAATCTAGACAACGGTTGGACGTTAGAAGTAAATAGACTTTGTACTGATGGAACAAGAAATGCATGTTCAATGTTGTACAGTGCTAGCTGGAGAGTTGCAAAAAACTTAGGATACAAAAAACTAATAACATATATTTTAAAATCTGAGTCAGGTGTCAGTCTTAAAGCATCAGGATGGAAACTTATCGGTGAAGCAGGAGGTGGGAGCTGGAATAAAAAATCTAGACCCAGAGTTGATAAACATTCCACTCAGTTAAAATTAAAATTTGAAAAATCAATTTGACATGAAAGCAATAAACAAATACCTAATCATAGATCCGATAACTGAGGAGATGAAAACAGAGTCAGGGTTATTGATGACCTCTACTGACACGAAGCAGATTCGATACAAGAAGGCAAAGGTAGTGTCACCTGGTAGCGAGGTGAATGTAATCAAGGAGGGCGATGTAGTATACTACGATGGTCATGCTGGTCACACGATGCTATTGAACGAGCATCCATACACCATCATTCAGGAGCGTGACGTTGTTGTTGTCGAATAGATGCATTAATCTTCATAATATATTCCCGGTAGGCTCTATCATTATATCCAGCGTTTGATTTAAACATCGGCACATTTTCTGAGAACTCTTTACCATTGAGTTTGTCATAAACATTTGACACCATACGTTTACCTTTGAACGACAATTCATATAGTGCCTTTTCATTGTGCGTATGGTTTCTCCACTTGACAATCCAATCTCTAGAGAGTAGTGACTTGAATCTATTCTTATTCCAACCTACAAGTTTATTGAACTCATCGAACTGATCCTTATTAAATATTCCTTCGCTATAAAGAAAGAGCATCATATCTAGTTCACCTAATGTAATGTCATACTTATTGCGAGTCCAATACTTCACGACTCGCCAATACTTCATATAATCTCTAGGGGGTTCAGTTCTATCGTAGTTTTTTCTACGTCTTGTTTTATACTTAGCCATTAAATTTTATTTTACTAAATTTGTAACAAAGATAGTTAATATGGCTAAGAGTGGTAGAGTAAAGAAAAAAGGCAATAAGATTTGTCCTGCAGGAATTGCTTGGGCCAAGAGAACCTTTGACACCTATCCATCAGCATATGCTAATATGGCTGCAAGTAAATATTGCAAAGACCCAAATTACGCGAAGGGGGCAAAAAAGAAATAAAAATGGACGCAAAGAAACTAAAAACAATTTCAGCAGAGCTAAAGAAGGCATCTGCAATGCACAAAGGTCAGGCTGCAAAGATTGACAAAATGCTAAAATCTATGCACAGTAAATCTAAAAAGAAGAAATGAGCAAGATGGGAAGAGGCAACCGACCTAGAAAAGGAAACGGTAAGAAGAATAATAACCTAGGAATGCAAAGTGTTATACATGGATTGGATAATAATCCAAAAGTAACAGCGGCAGATCCTAAGGCAAAGTTTATCGCAAACAAAAATAAAAACAACTAATTATGCCAACAGTAAAGGTAAAAGGTAAAGGTAAAAGAGTATTCCCATACAATGCGGTGGGAAAAGCTCAAGCACATGAATATGCAAAAATGCATGGTGGTACTAAAAAAAATAATCCAGGTTACGGCATGGAGAAAAAAACTAAGTCTACTGGCTATTAATGGGCGAGTTAAAAAAGTGGCGTGATCAGAAGTGGGTTCGTATAGGAACTGACGGATCAATCAAGGGTGCTTGCGGTACAAGCAAGAATAAAAAGAACCCTGATAGATGCTTGCCATTAAAGAAGGCTCAGAGTATGACCAAGGCAGAGCGTGCGGCTACAGCTAAACGTAAAAAGAGATTTGGTCGTAAAGGTCAGCAGGTGGTGTCCAATACCCCTGCAGGCAAGGTCACAAAACAATACACCAGGTAATGGCTGATAAAAGTAGAATGAAGTGCAACAGGGTTGTCTCATCAGACAGACCCGGTAAGAAAAGAATGGTGAAAGCCTGTGAGGGTGGCAAGGAGAAACTTATTCACTTTGGTGCAAAAGGCTATGGTCACAACTATTCTGCTGCAGCTCGCAAATCATTCAAGGCACGCCACAAATGTGGCACTGCAAAATCAAAGCTCACTGCACGCTACTGGGCGTGTAAGAATCTATGGGCAGGGAAAGGTGGAAGCACTAAGTCATCACCAAAAAATCGTCAAGGAAAATATTAGTATATTTGTAAAAACATTTTAACAATGGCATATAAAAGAGATTTATCTAAACCGTTATCCCCTACCTTTGGTGACGACAAACCTAAAAAAAAGGTTAAGAGAAAGACAAAGGAGGTTGTAAACGTAAGAAAGCCTAAAAAGGACAGCTTTTCTATTACACAAAAAGGTGTTAAAAAAACTATTAAAAGAAAAGATGGTTCTGTAAAGAGAACTGTTTCTAAAACAAGGGGTAATTTAGGGGTGACACCTTCAACCGGTAAAGAGAATCAAAAAGTTCGAATCAATGACAAGATGGTTAGTGGGATACTGCCTGTCACCACTAAAGAAAAGAAAAAATACAAAAAGGACGGAACACTTAAAAAGTCTAAACGTACAGATAAAGAAGGAAGTGATTTCTATGACACTAAAACAACAACTAAAGTAAATAGAAAAGGTGATACTTCAAAAAAAGTTGTAAAGTCTAAAAGGCTTAAAAGTACAGGGACTGTTAGAAGTCAAATGGCGGCTGATAGACTGTCGGATAAATTAAAAAGAAAAGAACAAAGACCTGCGGTAAAAGCGAAAGCAAAAGCAGCACGAGCTGTAAATAAGTCTAAGCGGCAATCAGAAAGAACAAAATCAAAAGCAACGGCATCTCTTCAGAAGGCAGCAAGAAAGGCAGATAGATTGCAAAGAAAGGCAGATAGACCTGTAAAAAAAGCAGCAAGAAAAACAGATAGATTGGCTGATAAAAAGAAAAGAGTAGCAGCAAGAAAAGCTGCACCTAAAAAAAGAAGAGTAGTAACAAGAACAAAAAACAAATAAACTATGCAAGGGTATAACGCAAGACTCGATGAGTCATTAGGAGCAAAGAACGGAAAGAAGTCTCAGTCAATGAAGTCTCGTAGAGATGAGTCTAAGTCAATGTCTAAAAAAGATTACGGTCACGCTTACGGTGGAGATCACTCAATGTCTTATGAGCAGAAATGCATTCGTGATGGAAAAGTAAAAGAACATTTAAGCAAGCTTATTCGTAAGTAATGGGGAAGGCTTTAGTATGGTTAGGAAATAAAATCATTTCCTTTGGATTGAAATGTAAGAAGACTTGGAATAAGTTCCTTAGCAAGTTAATGTTTAAAAATGTATAGCAATGGCACACAACAGGGATTTTCCATTAGCACCTACCTTTGGTGATGATAAGAAAAAGAAGAAAAAAAAGAACGGTAAAAAAGTATATGGGATAACTCCAGGCATGAGTGCTGAGGAAAAAAGAAACTATCTTAAAAAGTTAAGTGGTTATAAAAAACAAAGAGCTAAAATAAATTATACCTCTTCTCCAATTGGTTCAGGAATGAAGCGAGGAGTTATTAAAAAAAATAATCCAAATAAACGAGATAGAGGATGGGGAGGCGCGGGAGCTTCTTGGTAAATTATAAAACAAATAGCAATGGCATACAAGCAGAAGCAAACATTTAGTCAGCCTAGTAGAGGTTTAGGTGACAGCATTGAAAAGTTTACCAAGGCCACAGGTATTAAAAAAATTGTAAATAAAGTTTCTCAAGCATTAGGAGTTGAAGACTGTGGGTGTGACGAGCGTAGAGATTCTTTGAATAGAGTATTTCCTTTTAAAAAATAAAAAAATGGCAAAAAGAGATTTAAGTAACCCATTATCACCATCCATATTTGATCCTAGAGATAGAAACAAAGATGGTGTGGTAGATGCAAAAGAGAAAGCATATGCTGCAAAAATGCAAAAGTTTAGAGCAGATAAAGGCAAGAGAGATGCCAAAGTAGCTGCTGCCGAGGCTCAAGATAAAATGTCATTGCGAGATAAGAAAATGGCTAATGCGAAGGCTAAAGCCGCTAGTAAAAAACTACCTTACCCAGGGATAAAATAAAAAAGAAATGGCGTATCAAAAATTACAAGCAGAAAGAGCAGCGGCAGTAACTCCTAGTGACACTGCAACCATACCTAGTGTATCAACAGCAGATGGCACTGGAAATAATGGATGTGTATTATACGTTGGTGTAGCAGGAGATGTTAAGGTACAAACTGTTGGTGGTGACGATGTAGTGTTTACAGGAATACTTGCAGGCAGTTTTATTCCGGTTCAAGTGCTAAAGGTATTTGCAACAGGAACTACAGCAACAAACATTGTTGCGTTGTGGTAAAATTCTATTTCACCACATCGGTGGATATAAAAATAAATTATGAAATAGTTAGAGATGGAAACGATTAGTGAGGATACAAAAATAAAACTTTCACCAAGGAACTTTATTTTTATTGCAGGGTTAATAGGAACTTTTGTAAGTATGTACTTCACTCTTCAGTCTCAGATCGAGGAAGCTAAGACATTACCTGCTCAAGACCAAGAGGTCAAGGAGGCAGTAATAAAAACCTCTAACGAGCTTACGTTCATTAAGGAGGAAATCACAGAGATTAAGGGACAACTTCAGATTATGGAAGAACGTCTCTATGAACTTCAATAATAAATTATGGCAAAGGTATGTAGATGCTGTGGTCAAGAAATCAAGAGCAATTCAAAATACCTTTGGATTCTTGATAATGGTCATGGAGGTATAATCAATGGCGTATATCAAACAGCCGGGAAGCGTAGCCCTATTTGGTCAGATGGTACTCAGCTCTTCGAGGGTGAGTTTAATCGATCTATTGTAGATAGGATTGCAAAGTATTGTGATAAAAATAATATCGAGTACATAAACTTGGTTGACACCAATGAGGATGTTCCACTATCCACAAGAGTCAAGATGGCAAACGAAGTTTATCGTGAGTCAGACAAGCCTTGTATATATGTAAGCATACACGCCAATGGATTTAGTGATGAGTCGGCAAATGGCTGGGAGGTATTTACTTCTCCGGGAGAAACACAGTCAGACCATATAGCAACAGTATTGTACAAAGAGGTTGAGAAAGAGTTTCCTAATTACAATATGCGTAAGGACACAAGTGATGGTGATGTGGACAAGGAGTCAAACTTCTATGTTCTTATACACACTGCTATGCCTGCTATACTATCTGAGAACTTTTTTATGACAAACGAGAGAGAGTGTAAGATACTTTTACTTAGTGAGGAAGGTAGAGATCGTATTGCAAAGGCTCACATTGAAATGATAAATAAAATCGAGAACGAATGAAAGAAATATTAACAAGACTATTTGGAAAAGGCTCAGGAGTTGTTGAGCAGGTCGGAGGGGTTGTAGACAAGTTCATTAGAACCAAAGATGAGAAAGCACAGTTTGAAAAGGAAATGGCAGAGATACTTATCAATGCTGAGGCTGATATGCAGAAGAATGTCACCGAGAGGTGGAGGACAGACATGACCTCAGATTCTTGGTTGTCAAAGAATGTTCGCCCATTGGTATTGATGTTCTTAATTTTCTGTACCATGTTACTTATTTTTATCGATGCAGGTAAGCTTGATTTTAAAGTTGAAGATAATTGGGTTAGTTTACTTGAGATACTTTTACTTACAGTTATAGCTGCATATTTTGGCGGCAGAACCATAGAGAAGACAAGAAAGAAATAATTCCTATCTTTGTTAAAATTAAATTAAATGACAAAATTAACTGACAATGAGTTGTCGCAGATTAAAGAATTAAATTCTGAGTTTGCAAAAAACAAATCAGCGATTGGAGATTTAGAACTTCAAAAGCGAAGTATTTTTGAGAGGATGGATGTTATCCAAAATGAGTTCTCAAAGGTAGAAAAGAAACTGATGAAAAAATATGGTGAAGATTCCGTTGTAAATTTACAAACAGGAGAGGTCACTAAAAAAGAATAACCATGGGTAAGATAAGTACATATGCAAATATAAGTCCGGTAACAATATCGGATAAAGTAATTGGAACAGATGTTGGGGGTTCTCCAGCAGATCAGACAAAGAACTTCTTAATAGGAGACATTCTTACTTTGTTCCAATCTAACATCACATTGCAGAATGTACTTGATGCTGGAAACACTGCAACTCAAAGTATAATTCTTTCAGGAGACATAACTCAATCTGGAGGAGCTGTTACATTAGGAGGTACTGTAAAAGATTTTAATGGTAACCTGGGTAACAATGGTGAGACGCTTGTATGTAATGCAAGTGGTCAACTTGTTTTTGGATCGGGACTTACTAATCAAAACCTAAGTCAAGTTTTAGCTGTAGGTAACACTGCAACGAACGATATAAATCTTACAGGTAATTTAAATCTTGTAGGGAATATTGTTCAGACGGGTAATGTTACTCAAACAGGAGACTATGCTTTGACAGGAAATATTACTATGATAGGCGATCCTGACATAACAGGTGATGTAACCCATTCAGGGAATTATCTATTTGAAGTTGGTCAGTTCACCTTTGAGGGGACATCTACAATTCTTTTACAGGGTGCAGTTAAAGATTCTACCAGTACATTAGGTTCTAATAGGCAAATTCTTGTTTCAGATGCAAGCGGAAAAGTTACTTGGCAGAACAATACGTCTACCGTAACTACAAGTCCTTTGACTACAATAAACTTGACTCTTTCAAATTCTGAAGGAGTTCTTGTTACAACAGCAGCTACAGCTACAGATGCAAGAATACCTACTAACGCAGGAACAGCTTTTATTATAGGAACTAAAATCACCATAATTCAAGAGGGCGCAGGACAAGTTACTATCACACCAACAGCAGGAGTTACTCTTTACTCTGAAGGCGGCAAGACCAAAACTACTGCTCAATACTCGGTGGCTCACGTTGTAAAAACAGCAACTGACACTTGGTATGCTTATGGAGACATAACAACATAAAAATGAAATGATACGAAAGGTTTCTATAGGATCAGATTATAAGGCCGCCATGCATTATGTGCTAGGTCAATCTGTCTTAGGAGGAAACTATACAATACATTTGATTCAGGTGGATGAGAAATTTGGAAACACAAAGATTTGGATAGAAGCAAACAATGAGGTTGTTCTTTGGAAGGAGTTCAGTTCATCGATGCCAATATCTATAGAGTACAATATAAATTTTTAATATAATGAAATCACCCCATTGCTTTATTGTAAAGCCAATTGGGGGTAGACGTTACGACAATCTAAAGAAAATAGGAGGTGTAGATTTTATAACCTCATCATCAAAAGAAGACCATACTGTTTCAAATAGATTTGCTGAAGTAATTGAAACGCCCCTAAGATATTCTGGAGACATTCAAGTTGGAGACACCTTAGTAGTTCACCACAATGCATTTAAGTTTTATAACGATATGCAAGGTAGAGAGCGAAGTGGTAGAAGTTTTTTTAAAGAAGATTTATTTTTAATTGACGAAGATCAATACTTTGCACATTCTCACAATGGAGTTTGGAAAAGCAGAGAAAAATATTGTTTTGTAAAACCTATACCCCCAAAAAAATACACAATAGATAAAGCCATAAAAGAAGAAGAGCTTGTTGGTGTGTTGAAGTATGGAAATAAATTTCTATCTTCAATGGGAGTAAACGAAGGAGACGAGATAGGATTTGTTCCTGATTCAGAGTATGAATTTAAAATTGATGGTGAAAAGTTGTACCGGATGTACAACCACGCAATATGTGTGAAGACATGAATGTAGATGAATTAAAAAAACAAATCATAGACGCTGGTGAAAGGGCGGTAAAGCAATTGATAAAAGTTGCTAAGGAAGATATTATAAAACCCGATCCCGATGATGAGCTTGCAGCAGATAGATTAAAGAATGCTGCTGCTACAAAAAAGTTAGCGATATTCGATGCGTTTGAAATACTCACAAGAATTGAAGGAGAACGAGAGTTGTTAAAGAAAGGAGTAGATAAAGTAGTGGACTCCAAACAAGGATTTGCAGAAAGACGAGCTAAATAGCATATATAAAGAGGTGTTCGATGTAATACCTACTACTGTTCTAAAGAATAAGAACAGATTAAAGTCTTGGCTCTATGGTTACAATCACAAATATGACATTGTCGTAATATCAAAGACTGGAGAGATAGGCCCGATATACAACATTAGTGGTCTGCTTGTAGCACTTCCAAAAGTTCCATCTAATCCAACATCAAGAAGCAAGGTAAAGGGTGACCAATATTGGGAGAGGCAAGACTATCCAAAGCAGTTGTCTAAAATAAAATCGATATTCCAATGGAATGAAATGCCTTCAGCATTTAAAAACTTATGGGTAGATTATATTGAGACAGAGTTTGATCGTAGAGAGTATGGTCATTGGTTTATGCGTAATGGTGAGCCTACTTATATCACTGGGTCTCATTATATGTATTTACAGTGGACAAAAATTGATGTGGGATATCCTGACTTCCGGGAAGCTAATAGAATCTTTTACATATTTTGGGAGGCGTGTAAGGCTGACCATAGATCATTTGGAATCTGTTATCTAAAGATAAGACGTTCAGGATTTTCATTTATGGCATCTGAAGAATGCACCAACATAGGTACTCTAGCAAAAGATGCTCGTATAGGCATCTTGTCTAAGACTGGAGCTGATGCTAAAAAAATGTTTACCGACAAGGTTGTTCCTATATCAAACAACTATCCATTCTTTTTTAAACCCATACAAGATGGTATGGACAAACCAAAAACTGAATTAGCATATAGAATACCAGCATCTAAGATTACAAAAAAGAATATGTCTACCATAGATGAAAATGATATGGAGGGACTAGACACAACTATTGACTGGAAGAATACTTCTGATAACAGTTATGATGGTGAGAAACTACAACTATTAATTCACGATGAGAGTGGTAAGTGGGATAAGCCTGATAATATATTAAACAATTGGCGTGTAACAAAAACTTGTTTAAGGTTGGGAAGCAAAGTTATTGGTAAGTGTATGATGGGTTCAACTTCAAATGCGTTAGACAAAGGGGGTGGCAACTTTAAAAGCCTATACAATGATTCCAATGTAAAAAATAGAAATGCCAACGGGCAAACCAAGAGTGGTCTATATAGTTTGTTTATTCCAATGGAATGGAATATGGAAGGATTTATAGACAAGTATGGTAATCCAGTATTAAAAACTCCCGAGAAACCTATTCAAGGTATTGATGATATGTTAATTGATATAGGTGCAATAGATTATTGGGAGAATGAGGTTGATTCTTTAAAGTCAGATCCTGATGCATTAAATGAATACTATCGTCAGTTTCCTAGAAATGAATCTCACGCATTCAGAGATGAGAGCAAGCAATCATTGTTTAATCTTACAAAGATATATGCTCAGATAGATTACAATGAAAGTTTAATAAAGCAGCAGTTCTTAACTAGAGGAACATTCAAGTGGTTAAATGGAGAGAAGGATACTAAAGTCGTGTGGACTCCTGACAATCGTGGCAGGTTTTTAGTCTCTTGGTTGCCTAGTGTAGGGTTACAAAACAACATTATAACAAAGGGTGGAAGAAAACTTCCGGGTAATGAACACATCGGTGCGTTTGGATGTGACTCCTATGATATATCCGGAACAGTTGGTGGTGGTGCTTCTAATGGTGCGCTTCATGGATTGACAAAGTTTCACATGGACGATGCTCCTACAAATGAGTTCTTCTTACAGTATATTGCTCGACCTCAGACTGCTGAGATATTTTTTGAAGAAGTATTAATGGCCTGTATCTTTTATGGTATGCCTATACTTGTAGAGAACAACAAGCCTAGGCTATTATATCATTTTAAAAACAGAGGGTATAGAGGATTTAGTATCAATAGGCCAGACAAACATATATCTAAGCTTTCAAAAACAGAAAAAGAATTAGGAGGTATACCAAACTCTAGTGAAGATGTAAAGCAGGCTCACGCCACAGCTATAGAGTCTTACATTGAGAAGTATGTCGGAATAGATATGGAGTCAACGTATAGGGATTCAGATGAAATGGGGTCTATGTATTTTACTAGGACGTTAGAGGATTGGGCAAAGTTTAACATAAACAATAGAACAAAGTTTGATGCCACAATAAGTTCGGGGTTGGCGATTATGGCGTGTCAAAAACATATATACACACCACAAAAATCAGAGTCAAAAATAAGTATTAACTTTGCAAGGTATAGTAACACAGGTTCTATAAGTGAATTAAGGAAGTAAATGAGAGAGGTAACGATAAACATATCGCCTACAGGATTCCCAAGCCAGTTTGTTTCAGACGCTGAAAAGAAAACCGATGAGTTCGGTTTACAAATTGGTCAAGCCATTCAGTACGAGTGGTTTAAGAAAGATGGAACTAACTGTAGATTCTATAGCCAATGGGCAGAGTTTAATAGATTAAGATTGTATGCGAGAGGAGAACAATCCATCGCAAAGTATAAGAATGAAATTGCCATCGATGGTGATTTGTCTTATATTAATTTAGACTGGACACCGGTTCCTATACTTCCAAAATTTGTAGACATTGTTGTGAATGGAATGTCAGATAGACTATTCCATGTTCGTGCATATTCTCAAGATGCCTTATCGGCAGAAAAGCGTTCACAATATCAAGACATGATTGAGGCAGATATGGTTGCCCGTCCTGTACTAGAACAAATAAGTAAAGACTTTGGGGTTGATCCTTTTATGACCGATCCACAAGAGCTTCCAACTAATGACCAAGAACTGTCATTATATATGCAACTGAATTATAAACCAGGTATAGAAATAGCAGAAGAAGAAGCTATCAATACTGTGTTAGAGGAGAATCATTATCAAGATGTTCGTAAGAGAGTTGACTATGACCTTACAGTACTTGGTATAGGATGTACCAAGCATCAGTTTTTACCTGGTCAAGGTATTCAAGTTGAATATGTAGACCCTGCTAATATTGTATATAGTTATACTGAAGACCCTCATTTTAAAGATTGTTTTTATTGGGGAGAAGTAAAGACTGTTCCAATCACAGAGCTGGTAAAGATTAATCCTGACATTACCAATGAGCAAATGAAAGAGGTTAGTAGTTATAGCCAATCATGGTATGACTATTACAATGTTGCTCAACAGTATCAGAACGATATATTCTATAGAGATTCTTGTACGTTATTATACTTCAACTATAAAACTACAAATACTTTTACTCACAAAAAGAAAAGGCTTGAGTCTGGTGGGTACAAGGTAATTGAAAAGGATGACCAATTTAATCCACCCGCTGAAATGATGGAAGAGGGTAGGTTTGAAAAGGTTGAAAAGAAGATAGAGGTTTGGTACGAGGGTATCATGGTGATGGGTACAAATATAATATTGAGGTGGGAGATGATGGAGAATATGGTTCGTCCAAAGTCTGCTAGTCAATATGCTATGCCTAGCTATGTGGCGTGCGCCCCTAGAATGTACAAAGGAAATATTGAATCATTGGTTAGGAGGATGATTCCTTTTGCCGACCTTATTCAAATTACACATTTAAAACTTCAACAGGTAGTTTCTAAAATTGTACCCGATGGAGTGTTTATAGATGCAGATGGCCTTAATGAAGTAGACCTTGGAACAGGTCAAGCCTATAATCCTGAAGATGCACTCAGAATGTATTTTCAAACAGGTAGTGTTATTGGTAGGAGTTATACTCAAGATGGTGATTACAACCAAGCCAAAGTGCCTATCACTCAGCTTACTGCTAATTCAGGACAAGCTAAAATGGGAGCATTGATTGGTAACTACAATCACTACTTAGATATGATTCGTTCAGTTACAGGATTGAATGAAGCAAGAGATGGCTCTACACCTGATCCAAATTCTTTAGTTGGTGTACAAAAGTTAGCCGCATTAAATTCTAATACTGCAACTAGACATATCTTAGATGCTAGTCTTTATATTACACGCACAATTGCCGAAGGACTTTCTTGTAGGATTTCTGATTTATTGGAGTATGCAGATTTTAAAGATGAGTTTGCAATGCAAATTGGGAAATATAATGTTGGTATACTAGATGAGATTAAAGATTTGTACATCTATGACTTCGGAGTATTTATCGATGTTGCACCTGATGAGGAGCAAAAGCAAAAGTTAGAAGAGAATATTCAGATGGCTTTATCTAAGGGGGATATAAACTTAGAAGACGCTATAGATATTCGTGAGCTTAGAAACATTAAGTTAGCAAATCAATTGTTAAAAGTTAAGCGTACACAAAAGGCTGAGAAGGATCAGCAGATGGCGATGCAACAACAGCAGCAACAAGCAGAGATTAATATGCAGTCACAACAGATGGCGGCACAAACTGCTATGCAAAAGTTAGAAGCAGAGACTCAGTCTAAGATGCAAATCAAACAAGCGGAGATTGCATTTGAGATTGATAAGATGCAGCAGGAAGCTCAATTGAAGTTTGCATTGATGGAGAAAGAATTTAACTTAAATATGCAGATTAAAGGTGTAGAACAAAGTGGATTGGCGGATAGAGAGATTCAGCGTGAAGATGCTAAGTCACAGCGTATTAGTCAGCAAAACACTCAGCAGTCTAAATTAATAGATCAGCGTAAAAAAGACTTACCGCCTATTGATTTTGAATCCAATGAAGATTCGTTAGATGGCTTTGACTTTGCTGAATTTAACCCTAGATAGGGATAAATTTTTTATTGTAACTTTGTAAAAATATAATTAAATGGAAATTAAAGTAAGAGCAGTAGAGGATCAAGGAGAAAAATCAGTTCAAGAAGTTGAACAAGAATTACTTCAAAAACATGAAGAGCAACTTGAAGGAGGTAATGGTAACGAATCAGGAAATGAATCAAGCCCTCCGAGTGCCGCCTCCACGCAAGAGCAAGAAAGTGTACAGCCGGAAGGCGAAGCACAAACTCAAGCCTCGGAGTTAAAAGAGGAAGACGTTCTTTCATATATAGGAAAAAGATATGGTAGAGAGATAACATCATTAGATGAACTCGCTGAGGCTCGCCAAGAGAATGAAGAGTTACCTGAAGATGTTGCTACCTATCTTAAATTTAAAAAAGAAACTGGTAGAGGTTTGAATGATTTTGTTAATGCTAACAAAAATTATGATGACCTTGAGCCAGACCAACTCTTAGCAGAGTATTATCGTCAGACTGAAAAGGAATTAGATGGTGAAGACATTAGTTACCTCATCAAAGATAAGTTTGGTTATGATGAAGAGTATGACGAAGATGATGTCATAAAGAAAAAAAATATCGCTAAGAAAAAGGAGCTTGCAAAAGCTAAAGATTTCTTTGAGGAATATAAGCAGAAATACTCCACTCGATTAGAGTCTAATCCTGAGTCGGCATCTGTGGAAAACCAAGAAGAATTTGATGCTTACAAGAAATATATAGATGATGCTAAGACGTATCAAGAGGAGCTAGAGAGAAAGTCAAAGTGGTTTGTAAATAAAACCGAGGAGGTGTTCAACGATGAATTCAAAGGTTTTGATTTCAAGATTGGAGAACAGCAAATAACATTCTCGCCTGGTGATAAGTCTGAGTTAAAGAAGAGTCAACTAGATGTAAACAACTTTATAAATAAGTTTCTAGATGAGTCGGGAATGATGAAGGATGCCAAAGGATATCATCGAGCATTATCGATTGCAATGAACCCTGAAAAGTTTGCTCAATTTTTTTATGAGCAAGGGAAAGCCGATACGGTTACGGAATCTGCAAAGAAGTCTAAGAATATAAACTTCAATTCTGTACGATCCACACCAGAGGTTTCCAATAAAGGGGGGACGCAAATTAAGGCACTTAGTTCGACATCGGGCCGAGGTCTTAAAATTAGATCGAAAAAAAACAATTAACAAAGTCCTCTGAATAAAATAGGAGGCATTTAAAAAAATGGCTGGAAGTTTAGTCGCTGGTGGCGTTGCGTTGCAACCATCAGCAGAACAGGTAGCATTGTCTACCAATTACATTACAAACTTTGACTTCTTGAATCAGTATCTTCCGGATACTTACGAGAAGGAGTTTGAGAGATATGGTAATCGTACCATCTCTGGATTTTTAAGAATGGTTGGCGCAGAGATGCCATCCAACTCTGACCTCATCAAATGGGCAGAACAAGGGCGTTTACATACTAAGTATGAGGATTGTACTTCTGCACAAGCTGCTGCATCAGATACAGCAACTATTACTGTACCTAACGCTCAGTTGAACCCAGGTACTGGTGGTCTTGCAATTCGTGTTGGTCAAACAGTTATGTTGTCTGACCAAACTGCTGCATCAACATTTTCCAACAAGGCAATTGTAACAGCGGTTGATAACACTGCAAGTCCTCGAACTTTTGATGTTGCTTATTACGAAGCAGGTGGTCAAACATTTGCGGCAGCAACAAATGTTACTGTTTGGATTTATGGTTCTGAATTTAAAAAAGGAACTGCTGGAATGTCAGGTTCATTAGAGGCTGATGACTTAATCCTTTCTAACAACCCTATTATCCTTAAAGACACATATGCTGTCAATGGTTCTGACATGGCTCAGATTGGATGGGTTGAAGTTACAACTGAGAATGGTGCAAATGGATACCTATGGTACTTGAAGTCTGAGCATGAAACAAGATTACGTTTCGATGATATGCTTGAGACTGCAATGATAGAAGCAGTTCCAGCAGAAGGTGGTGCAGCAGGTGGTGCAGCAAACCTTGGATTCTTAGGTTCTGAAGGTATTTTCCACGCAGTTGGTCAAAGAGGAAATGTTTGGAACGGTGGTTTCCCTGTAGCATTAGCAGATTTTGATGCTATCATTTCACGACTTGACAAGCAAGGTGCAATTGAAGAAAACGCAATCTTTTTAAATAGAGATTTCGGTTTTGCAATTGATGATATGCTTGCTGCTCAGAACTCTTATGGAGCAGGTGGTACATCTTTTGGATTGTTTGACAATGACGAAGAGATGGCACTTAACCTAGGATTCACAGGATTCCGAAGAGGTTACGACTTCTACAAAACGGATTGGAAATACTTGAACGACCCTACAATGCGTGGTGGTCTAGTGGCTGGAAAAATAAGCGGACTTTTAGTTCCTGCTGGTTCAACTAGCGTTTACGATCAAGTATTAGGAAAGAACGCAAAGCGTCCATTCCTTCACGTTCGTTACCGAGCTTCTCAGACTGAGGACAGACGATACAAAACTTGGATTACTGGTTCTGCTGGTGGTGCAAGAACATCTTCTCTAGATGCAATGGAAGTTAACTTCCTATCTGAGAGAGCTGTTTGTGTCATGGGAGCAAACAACTTTGTATTATTCCAAGGATAATATAAAACCAAATCAGGGGAGGTTCGCCTCCCCTTTTTTTTAACTTTAATTAAATCGAAATGAAAAAAAATAATACCACACCAAAAGACATGATATTTGTCTTAAATCAAAAAAACCCTCCGTTAACTTGGATGTTAAACTCTAGAAATACTTCAAGCAATCCTCTCATGCATTGGGATGGCTCTCAGAATAGAGCCTTGCGTTATGCAAAAAATCAAAAGTCTCCTTTTGAGGATGAGCAAGATGGCCAATTAGTATTAGAGCCTATTGTATTTCAAGATGGTTCTTTAGTTGTTCCAAAAACAAATCCAGCATTACAGCAATTTTTAATGTATCATCCCGGATTTAATAAATCATTTAGTTTATTAGACAACGAGAAAGATGCAAAAGAAGATGTTGAGATTTTAAGCATGGAGGTAGACGCTTTAATAAAAGCAAAAGAATTAAGTTTAGACATGATGCTTAGTATTGCACGAGTGCAGTTAGGTTTAAATGTAGATACGATTAGCACTGTTGAAATTAAAAGGGACGTTTTAGTTTACGCTAGAAACTATCCTGAAGACTTCTTGATTGCTATTCAAGATCCAAACCTTTCTGTCCAGGATACTATTGCTAGATGTTTTGACGAAACTATTCTTCGTTTACGCAACAAGAATAGAGATGTTTATATTAACCTTCCTAACAACAAGACAAAATTGTTGACACTTCCTATCGGTGAGGAAAAGAATTATGCGGTTGCAACGTTCTTAAAAACTGATGATGGCTTGCCAACTTTAAAAATGTTAGAGAAGCATTTAGAAAAAATAGAAGTGTAGTATGCAAATTTCAATATCCAATGCAATAGGTGGTGGCGGTGGCGCAAAGGGGGGTGGCACAGCACCTTTTGAAAACACAAAATCCACAAGGTTTGACGGTGTTGATGACTTCTGCGAGACATCAGCCAATTACTCCGAGTTAGATGGTAAAAACAAAGCAACGTTTAGTTTTTGGATTCAGCCACCTTCAACTATTGCAAACTTTAAAATTATTTCTTCTACTATTAAAAATAGCACCGCTTCTCATCATCAGTTTCAAATAATACTTACGACAAGCGCATTGATTCAGATTTCAATGCACTCAAGTAGTAAATACATTCGCGCCTCCTCAACGCCTTTAAATTTAAATGCTTGGAATCACGTTATGTATTGTATTGATACGTCTCAAGGCGTAGGGTCACAGAGGGGAAGAGTTTTCATAAATGGAGTAGACTCAACGTCAAGCACTACGGTTTCGGGAACATTTGCAACCTCCACAGGTGCTTTATATATTGGCGAAAATGAAAACGGATATTACAACCCTTTTGAGGGCGCCATTGATGAATTTGCGATATGGAGTGGCACAGACCAAAGAGCAAACGTATCTGAAATTTATGGAGGAGGTGTTGCAGTAGACCTTAATAATTTAGCAACTGCACCAAGTCCAACGACTTGGTATCGCATGGGAGATGGCGATACATTCCCGACCTTGCAAGATACAAACGGAAGCGCAGACTTAACGATGACAAATATGACAAGTGGTAATATAGTAACAGATGTACCAACATAAACTAAACATATGTCAAACTACTACCGATCCATATTAAACGTTCAAGGCTCGTCTTTTACTAACACAAAGAGCATACTATTAGATGGGGTTGATGACTTTGTA
>Ga0098042_1000070_pt1 | contig 32860 bp, 17 predicted proteins | sample 9_EtaG_FD_75066 | JGI IMG/M metagenome (GOLD analysis project Ga0098042, IMG submission 75066) | Marine viral communities from the Subarctic Pacific Ocean - 9_ETSP_OMZ_AT15188 metaG | ecosystem: Environmental > Aquatic > Marine > Oceanic | place: Pacific Ocean | collected 2015-01-10
CAGAGCGTAAACTCCTCCCAAACATCCTTTAATTTTCCCCAAAATGAATAAAGAAGATTATTCACCAGATTTTGACTACTCTGGAAACCAATACGATCAAGAACTTGATCTTGCATTGAATCCACACGGTAAAGAGGTCTTTGATCCTGAAACCGAGGCAATGCTAAAAAACTTCAATCATAGGGTATTCTAACATGTCAAGAGATCGCTACAACTATTCGCTAACATGTGACCAAGACCAAGTTTTGTTAGACATGTTTAATTTCTTTGACGACTGCGGTTTACCTGATCACATAGATTCAGAGGCGTATGAGTCATTACAGCAACAGTTCTTTAGACAATGCTAATGTCAACGACTACTCCAAAGGAGACAACTCCACCTCCAACACCTACACGTTGGAGACATGATAAAAATTACGTCTACATTTAGTAGACGTTTTTTCTTTATACCCCTTTTTTTTAAAAGGCAGGGTGAGTGTCGAGCGTTGATCAAGCAGCGACTTTGCTGCTACCTTCCTCTTTGTTACTCTTATTATAATCCTACCAGCACGGAAAACAACCGACCTTGTGCCACTTTATGAACTGGCACATTAGGCAGTAGACAAGTCCTTTTATCTGATGTATATTTAAAACAAGTTAAACAACTCCCCAAATGCAAAACTTTCCAACAGACAGAACAATTCTTAAGGCACTTAAGAAAGAATCAAAAGGCATGACTCTCACGGAGGTCATTAATGCAACCCATCCAACTTTTGACTATTATAACCACAACAAAGGAGGGCATCGCTGGATACTTAAGCAACTTGTAAGAGAGGGACAAGTTAAGGAAGTACCACAGGGAGGACGTAAGGGGTTCTTATACTTCTACAATATAGAAGGAAAGAGACAACGCCTTATGAATATGATAAGAGGGATTTAATCCCTCTTTTTTTTGTCTACTCATTTCCTAAAAAAGGTTCTATCTTCATTCTAGCATACCAAAAATTGAAATAGGGTTTGACTGTGCCACTTTATGAACTGGCACACTCTGAACAGACAGGTAATGAATTTGCCCTTATAATAGGTACAGTTAAACAAACAACTTAAATGGATTTTCCAAAGTCATCAGCAGTTTCCTCAGTTAACTGGACTGACTTATCTAATGAAGTTACTATTGCGTTCCGCAATGCTAAAGACGACAGCACACGGTCTTACACTTATAAGACAGCAAACTTAGATCAGTTTACCGCACAGTTGAGAGAAGTTGAGAGCGTAGGACGTTTTGTTAATAAATGTTTCAAAGATGAGACATTGACCAGAATTGAAGCATAATAGAGACAAGGGAGGAAAAGTCCTCACACATCCTCCCTTCTTTTTAAAATGCTAATCAAAGGTCAAGGTTATCTCTGCTCTCCTAACATGGAGTCATTCGCTAAACGTATGATTGCATTGGATGAAGAAAGAGAGAAACAACGCTGCAACCGTCCTTCTCACGGTTGGGGAGTCGGACAGTCGGACGACTTGCAACGGATTCTAAATGATGAGTATTAAACCTCATCATTTTTTTTGTCTATCCTCCATTATTTTAGGGTCTACCTTCATCCTAGCACGGCAACCGCTTTTATATTATACCTTGTGCCACTTTCTAAACTGTCACAAGCAAACTCTATTACCCTATTGTCCGATGTATATTACTAATAACAACGCATCTCCCCACAATGCAAACTGAAACTTTAATCCTTCCACAATCTGCACACGATACCAGAATCGGAACAATTACAAAATACAAGTTCCAAAATGGTTACGGGGCATCGGTTGCCTGTCATACTGAATCATACGGAGGTGACGAAGGACTCTATGAGATAGCATTAATTGATGAAGAAGGCGACATAATAACCTCTCCTAATGATCCTAGCAGTAACTGGCAGGATGTAAAGGGATTTTTAACAGAAGGAGAAGTTGAGGTATATTTAACAGAGATAGCAGAATACTGATTTTCTTAAGGTTTGGGAGGTAGACACCTCCCTTCTTCTCTGGTATATTAAGAACAAGTCAAACAACTCCCCCAAAATGACACAAACAACTCTTTCACTTAAATCATTCTTCAACGGTGATCACCTCACACTTGAAGAGCATAAAATGCTTCCTTATCGCATTACATCAGTAGGTAAGGAGAACGAAGAGACAATTGCTACAATTGAAAATACAAGATGGTTAACTGATCTTGTAGACGAGTACGGAGAAGACCCCGACCAATACGAGTCAGAGATTGAAGAAGTAGTCGAAATGCTAATTAATGGCGACACAATTAAAGACGATATTGAATCGTTTGTAGACGATACCCGTTTTGGTGTTGAGGAGTTAGTCAACTTCAAGGCATACGTCGAAGCGTGTGAGGAGTGGACTCTTCACGTTGTCGATGCGTTCATAGAGATATGGGACATTAGTGACGTTGAGCATATAGGCGATGCTTTTTATGGTCACTTCGACAGCGTTGAGGAGTTCATAGACGACTATATGGACCAAGTAGGTCACGACGTGCCAAGTTGGTTGGCAATAGATTACGACAGAACGTGGGACAGTTCACTTAGATTTGACTTCGACTTTGACGAAGACAATGGCATTATGTGGTGTGCCAACTGGTAGTCGTTCGTTAGGGGTATGTCTACTGAGAGGTAGACGTATCCCAACACTACGTCACAGTTCGTGAGTGATATGCCAGTTGTCCGTCCGTCCCCCCGTTGCCGCCCCCGCCCGTTTAAAAACGACTAACTACCCTAACCTACAAAGTGTTACGAAAGCGAGAACAATATTCAATGGAATTCAATTTTTTTTTCGCTGTTAAAAAACGCCCACAAGGTCGCACTTGCAAAACATTCGCAATTGATATATAATGCAAAGACAGAATCGTTGGTATGCAAAAAAATTCCGCAGAAGATAAACGCCCCGTAGAAGTCGATACAGTTACTGGAGAATATTTTTTAAAAATACCTGAATGGGTAGTGAATGATCAAGGATGGTTTGAAGATACAGAAGTTAGTTTTAAGACAGACGGTAAAGAACTTATTATTACAGAACATGATTAACAGCACCTACCACATATACTTAAGAGGAGAATGTCTCTTTAAGGATCTTGATGAGTATGAATTTGATGTTATATGGGGTAGAATATATCAGACATATTTTAAAGATGATCTTACTTTTGAACAAGTAGATCTTGATGATGCTATAGTGGAGGATGCAAGTTATTAATAATGAATCATTATGAGATATTTGATAATTTTTTACCTGAAGATTATTTTAAACACTTAGATAAACAGATACTGCACATGGGGCAGTTTAAATGGTCGTTTCAAGAATGTGCTGTAGCACAAGAAGATGAAAGTGATATTAGAGATAATGAATTTTATTTTATATCAAGTTTTTATAATAACTTACAGGTAGAAGATAATTTTTATTATCAACTCAAACCATTATTTGATGCACTACAAGTTAAATCGATAATAAGATGTAGAGCAATCATGTATATGAATCAAGGAGATATCATTAAACATAGTCCACATATTGATATGGATTATTCAAACAAAGCAGCATTGTTGTATATGAATACATGCAATGGTTATACTGGTATGATTAATGATGACTGGAAGATAGGAGATAAACCCAACTTTGATCAAGACAATAGAGTAGAGAGTATAGAGAATCGTTTATGTTTACATGATGGTTCAGTACCTCATTATAGTACAACATGTACTGATGATCGTAAACGTCTTTTAATTGCACTTAATTATTTCTAATGTCAATAACTAATCGAAATTCTTTTGGTTCTTATGCTGCAGCTAATCCTACTGAAGAATTAGATATATTCATTAATAATAAACCAAATTTCAGAGAATTGCCTTTAGAATCTCCTCACAGAGATATAGAGGTTATTGATAATTTTCTTACTCCAAACTATGTAAAGAAGTTACAGTCAGTATTTTTTGACAAAGATTTTAATTGGCATTACTCTCCGTTTGTTGGAGAAGTAACGTATTCAGATAGAGGTTTATATTTTATACACAACATCTATGAGAATTTCCGAATAACGGAAGATAAATTCGATTTATGGAATGGGTTTCTCCCCATACTCCAAGCATTGAAAGTACATTCAATCATGCGGTTACGTGCATTGTTATATGTAAATCAAGGTGAGATCATAGAGCATGAGATGCATCAAGATCGTGAATACCCTCATAAGACAGCACTGATATACTTAAACGACAATAACGGTTATACAGGTTTTGAAGATGGTACTAAGGTAGAGAGTGTTTGTAATCGTTTAGTTCTTTTTGATGGATCGATGAAACATCATAGTACTACATGTACTGATGCGAAGGAGCGTTTAGTTATTAGTATTAATTACTTCTAAAATACCTCGTTTAGCACCTCGTGGCTCGGTCAATATTCGGTTGACATTTTCTATATAATGGAGTATGATAAACGTGTAATTACACAACATTATGGCAAAAGGATTTACAGTTAAAGCGAAATCTCCTGTCGTATCAAAAGAACCTGAATGGGACTATGATAAAGCACGAGAGATGGTCAAAGGTAAGACAGTTGTATTCTGCTTACCAGGAAGAGGAGTTTCATATCAATTTTTAAAAAGTTTTGTACAACTTTGTTTTGATCTAGTACAAGCAGGAGCATCAATACAGATTAGTCAAGATTATTCATCTATGGTTAACTTCGCACGTTGCAAGTGCTTAGGTGCTAACGTATTGCGTGGTCCTAACCAATTACCTTGGGATGGTCAACTACCTTATGATTATCAACTATGGATTGATAGTGATATTGTATTCAATACTGAGAAGTTCTGGCAGATCGTATTGATGGATAAGGAACTTGCAGGTGGTTGGTACTGTACTGAAGATGGTAAGACCACATCTGTGGCACATTGGTTAGAAGAGGACGATTTCCGCACCAATGGTGGGGTCATGAACCACGAAACCATTGAAAGTATATCGAAGAGAAAGAAACCCTTTACAGTCGATTATACTGGGTTTGGTTGGTTACTCATTAAGAAGGGTGTATTTGAGCATGAAGGTATGCCTTATCCTTGGTTTGCTCCTAAAATGCAGGTATTTGAATCAGGTGAGGTTCAAGATATGTGTGGAGAGGACGTTTCTTTCTGTTTAGATGCAAAAGAAGCAGGATTTGAGATCTGGTGTGACCCTCGTGTTCGTGTTGGACATGAAAAAACAAGGGTAATCTAGAGTGGAGGTCTTCAACGTCTACATTAAAGAGGAATTGGTCTTTGAAAACTTAACTAAAGACCAATTTTTCAACGAAATGGAAGAATTAGCAAGAAAAGCTTACTTTGAAGGCGAACCAAAAGCAGATTCTATCCGAATTGAACAAAAAAACATCGAAGATTAAATTATGGCAGTCAAAACTAAACAAGGAGCATGGGGAACTTCAGTATTTGTTGAAGCAACTCCTAAAAAAACCTCTCAAGGTAGAGGAAAACATACAAAATACTCTGCGTCCTCTCGAAATAAGGCAAAAAAGAGGTATAGAGGACAAGGAAAATAGGAAATTACGCCCGAAAGGGCGTTTTTTTATGCCTAAAATAAAAATGCCAAATATTGGGTATAAATAACAAAGAAAATAGTACAAAAAGTACCTTTCATGGCAGTAAAGCGAAAATCTAGAGCATTTAAAGACATTAGTTTATCGTTTAAACCTCATCCAGTCACCAAAGACCTACCTGTTTTAGTTAACGAACGTGCAATTATAAGATCTGTTCGTAACTTAGTGGAGACTATACCTACAGAAAGGTTTTTTCAACCAGATATTGGTACAGATTTACGTGGAAGTCTCTTTGAGAACTTTCATCCTACATTAGAAACTGTTATTGAAGACCAAATTAGAGAGACAATAACCAATCATGAACCAAGAGTTGACAATATTAACGTACAATTAGATCCTTACATAGATTCTAATGGATTTGAAGTAACAGTATTATTTGATATTGTTGGATTAGATATACCAACACAACAATTTTCCTTCTTGTTAGAACCTACCAGATAATATAATGGCATTTACTCAATACACAAACTTAGATTTTGATCAAATCAAGGCACAGATAAAGGATTATCTACGATCTAATTCAAATTTTAGCGATTTTGATTTTGAAGGGTCTAACTTTTCTATTCTGATCGATACTTTAGCATATAATACTTACATTAACTCATTCAATGCTAACTTACTAGCAAATGAAAGTTTTCTAGATTCAGCAACTTTAAGAGAAAATGTAATATCACTTGCTCGTAATATCGGTTATGTACCTCGTTCAAAAACTGCTGCAAGGGCACAGATCTACTTTACAGTAGAATTGGAAGGAGAAAATCCAGATATTGATGCAGAGAACCGTTTAAGGACTGTATATTTAAAACCAGGTTTAGTATGTGTAGGTAAATCAAATGACACTACATTTACATTTTCAATAACTGAAGATACAAGTGCTCCTGCAAGTATTGTTCGTACAGTTGGTGAAGGTGCTGCAAAGAGAAATATTTACAGTGCCCAATTTGGATCTGCAGAAAATCCTATAGAAGTTGTTCAAGGTTCTTATTTACAAAGAGAATTTACATATCTTGGTAATGAAGATCAAAGATTTATATTAGAGAACTCTAGTATTGATAGTTCTACAATAACAGTTACTGTTGGATCATCAAATGCTGATCTTAATACTTCTTGGGGTATGCCTTGGAAAAAGGTTGATAATATTGTTAATGTTAGTAACAAGTCGGAAATTTATTTCTTACAGGAAATAACTGATGAGAAACAAGAAATAATCTTTGGTGACGGTATAATTGGACAAAAGTTGGGTGGTCAAGGAACTGGTGCATTCAACAGTAGTGGCGATCCACTTACTAACAATAGAATCTTAGTAAGATATATTGTTTGCGATGGTGAAGAGGGTAATGGTGCAAGTCAATTTGATTTCCAAGGTGGATTTTTAGATAAACATCCTGATATTAACAATGCAAAAACATTAAAACCTTATGGTAGTGTAACTGTTAATACCATTCAGGGGGCATCAAATGGTGCTGAAGTGGAGAATCTTTCTTCAATTAAGTATTATGCCCCAAGGTTATATTCCTCTCAATACAGGGCGGTTACAGCAACCGATTATGAATCTATAATTGAATCAATATATCCTAGTACAGAATCAGTTGCTGTTGTTGGTGGTGAAGAATTAAGTCCACCACAATTTGGTAAAGTACAAATCAGTATTAAACCCAAAAATGGTACTTATGTTTCCGACTTTGATAAGTTACAAATCAAGAATAAATTAAAAAATTATTCGGTTGCTGGAATTAATGCAGATATTGTAGATCTAAAAATTCTTTATGTAGAGTTACATTCTACAGTGTATTACAATACAGCACAAAACTCTAACGGAAATAGTTTAAAAGGTAGAATTACAAATGCACTTGAGACCTATGCCAATAATATTGATATCAATAAGTTTGGTGGTAGGTTTAAGTATAGTAAAATTCTCCAATTAATTGATAGAGTTGATGATGCTATTACTTCTAATATCACTAAAGTTATTATTAGAAGAGATTTAAAAGTATTAAAGAATCAATTTGCACAATATGAATTGTGTTTTGGTAATAGATTTTATATTAATCCTGAAGGATTTAATATTAAAAGCACTGGTTTTACCATTGCAGGTTCTTCTAATATATTATTCCTTACTGATGTACCTAATAAGAAGGCAGATGGAAGTTTGGATGGTAGTAAAAAAGGTACTCTGAGTGCTATTTCTAGAAACCAAAAGGATGAACTTAATGTTATTGTTAAATCTATTGGTACAATTGATTATGCTAAAGGTGAAATACTATTAAATACTGTCAATATCACAAGTACTATTGCAGCAAACGATTTAATAGAGATACAAGCATTCCCAGATTCCAATGATGTTATTGGATTAAAGGATTTATACCTCAGTTTTAACACTTCTAATACTACGATAAATATGATTAAGGATGTTATTGCTTCTGGGGAAGATGTTTCTGGAGTTGTATTCTCTCGTGATTACTATACGTCAAGTTATTCTAATGGGGAACTGGAGAGGAAATAAAGTATGTTAGATATTGATACAAGAGTAAAGTTAAATCAAATTATAGAAAGTCAGCTTCCTGAATTTTTAAGGTCTGATTTTCCTCTTGCAGAGGATTTTCTGAAAACCTATTATCTTTCGCAAGATGCACAAGGTCAGGCAGGTGATATACTTAATAATTTTGATCAATATCTTAGAGTAGATAATTATACTCCTGATGTTGTAATTGGTATTAATACTTTAAGTAGCGATATTACAGCAACTTCAACTGAAATTACACTTACTACTACTTCAACCAATTTAAAACCAACAAGTGGTTATCCTGCTGAATATGGTCTTTTAAAGATTGATGATGAAATTATTACATATACTTCTAAGACAGATACTAGTTTTGTTGGTTGTATTCGTGGATTTAGTGGTATAACTGAATATAATGTAGGTATTTCTTCATATATCAATTCTACAAACGGAGATCCTTTAGAGTTTAAGAATACTGTTGCTGCTGATCACAAGAAAGATTCAAGTATCACTAATCTTAGTGCTTTATTTTTACAGGAATATTATAAAAAGTTAAAGAAACAGTTTTTACCTGGATTTGAGAACGTAAGGTTTACAGATCAACTTGATGTTGGTAATTTTTTCAAAAATGCTAGATCATTTTACCAATCAAAAGGTATTGAAGAATCTATAAAAATATTATTCAGAGTATTATATGGTGTTGAACCAAAGGTATTAGATTTAGAAGAACGTCTTATCAAACCATCAGGTTCTGAATATATTCGTAGGGAAGTTATAGTTGCTGAACCAATATCTGGAGATCCTAGTAAACTTGTTGGACAAACAATATTTAAATCTAATGACTTAGCAACTAATGCTTCAGTATCTGAAATTGAACCTCTTACTAGAGACGATAAAGTATATTACAAAATTTCTTTATTTGTTGGTTTTAGTGATAGAGATTTGATAGAAGGAACATTTACTATTCCAGGTAAGACCAAAGTAATTGAATCTTGTTCTGTAGGTTTTTCAACAATTACAGTAGATTCTACTATTGGTTTTGGACAGACAGGAACTGTTATATGCGGCAGCAACACTATAGATTATACTTCTAAGTCGATTAACCAGTTCTTTGGTTGTAGCGGCATTACAGAGGCAATAAACACCGCTTCAGACCTTAGATCTAATGAGGTTATCTTTGGATACGAGGATGGCGATACTAGTAAGAAAACTGAATTAAGAATTACTGGAGTATTGTCAAAATATAAAGGAATATCTGATATTGCTTTAGTAAATGAAGGTGAAAGTATTTTCGTTAAAAATGTTGGAGAATCTATTAAGAATCCAGAAGATCCAACATATAAGGAAATATTTGCAAATTCGTGGATCTATAATACAAGTTGTAGATATCAGGTAGAATCTTTTAATGCATCTACATTTGTACTAGGAAGTGTAATTGATAAATCCAGTTTAAAGATTAATGATATTGTTGATATATTAGAAAGAAATAGCAATACTATAGTAGGGGAAGCTATTGTTTCTGATATAGATTCTAATAATAACACTGTGTTATTGAGTGGTTTATTTACATTAAATTCTTTAAAAGAATATGATATTAGAAGAAAATTAAAAAAAGTTACAAGTAGTGGAGTAGAATTAGAACAAGGAGATAATTCTTATGTTGCAGATGTTTTAAATGTCTATGTTGATGATGATAAAGATGGATATGCAGCATCTAACTCTCTTCCAAGTTACTCTATACCAAGCACTGTCGTTAAAAGAAATGCAACTATATCTGGTGCTGGAGCTAATTTAGTTGGTATTAATACAACTGTAATAAAATTAAATGATCCAAGTGTATTCTGGACAGGAGATTCAGTTACTTATGAGGCATCATCAACATCTACACCTTTAATTGGATTGGAAAATAAAGGAATATATTATGTTGAAACTGGAATTGATGGTGACGCAAGAAATATATCACTCTTCTTATCAAGAACTCAGATAAAAAATGAAGCAAGTAGAATAAAAATTACTCAAGGTAATTTAAATGATTCTCATACGTTTACTTTAACATCACAGTATGGTAGAAAACTTGGTGCAAATAAAGTATTAAGAAAATTCCCATTATCTCAAAATTTATTTACTAGTGGTGATAACACAACTCCATCTAGAGAAATAGGAATGTTAGTTGATGGGGTTCAAATTAAAACTCCAATATCAGAGGATTATATCTATTATGGTCCATTATCTTCTATAGATGTATTTAATTCTGGAACTGGATATGATGTTCTTAATCCACCAAAAATAAGTATTCAAAAGAGTCATAATTTAGGTGATGATGCTCTTGCAGAACCTGTAGTTACTGGATCTGTTGAAGAAGTATTTGTAGATCCTCATAATTTTGATATTGATAAAGTAGTTTCTGTTAGATTAACAGGTGGTAATGGTTCAGGATGTGTTTTACAACCAGTAGTTGGTGATAGATTTAGAAATTTAAGATTTGATAGTAGAGATATATTCTTTGCAGGTGGAGTTTCGATTGTAGATGAAACAATCACATTCCAAGAGGATCATAATTTAACAACTGGTGAAACTGTATATTACAGTAGTAATGGTAATCCTGAACTTGGTATTGGTGCGGCATATGATACTACTAATACTGCAGATGGAACCCTAGCAAATGGAGCACCATACGTTATTCGTGTAGTTAATAGTAAAACAGTTACATTATACAATCAATATGAAGATGCAGTTGGTTCTATAGGTATTAACACTATAGGATTCTCTACTTCAACTAAAGCAAGTGGTATTCATCATTTTAGAACAGGTTCTAAAAAATTCTTAAGAGGAATTAAAGTAACACAATCTGGTTCTGGTTATACCTACAAAAAATTAAACGTAAATCCTTCAGGTATTTCTACCAATCATGCAAAAATAGATTTTGTAAATCATGGATTTAATGATGGAGATCTTATAGAATATTCACCAACAGTTGGTATTGGAAGCACAGTTCCTCAAGCAATTGATGGTTTAGTAGCATCTACAGGTATTACTTCAACGACTAATTTTTATCATGTACTGAAACTTAATGACAATTCATTCAGATTAGCTAATGCAGGTATTGGAACAAATATAACAGATTTAAATTATAGTAGAAATGATTATGTTGGATTAGGTTCAACTGGAACTGGATATCAAACCTTTAGTTATCCAAAGATTGAAGTTGTTGTTGAAGCAACATCTAATAGCAATCTAACTGTAGATTTTACAAATTTAGTAACACCAGTTGTTACTGGAAGTATAACTGATGTTAATGTTTATGAAAATGGGTCAAAATATGGAAGTGATGTAGTAAATTTACATAAAGATCCTATAGTTACTTTAAAAACTGGAAAAGAAGCAGAGTTAACTGCAAGTGTAGTTGATGGTAAAATTGCAGAGGTTTCTGTTTTAAATAAAGGAATTGACTATAACTCATCTCCAAAACTAGTTATAGAATCTACTGGAATAACAACTACTAATCTTGTTGGAAATGGTGCTGTTCTTCGACCAGTCATTAAAGATGGTAAGTTGGATAAAGTAGTTGTAATTAATTCTGGTATTGGATATACTTCTGGTTTAATTAATGTTTATGCAGAATCTAGAGGTACAAATGGGTTACTTGGTGCTAGAATTAAGAAATATATTATTAATAATGTTCAACAGAATGAAGATTATTTCAATATAGATTCTATAGGAAGTGATTTAAATTTAAGTGTTGTTGGATATCATCAAGATATAGCAGATACTTTTGGAGATGTTCCATCTAAACATTCTCCAATAATTGGTTGGTCTTATGATGGTCATCCAATTTATGGTCCATATGGATATAGTGATCCATCAAAATTAGGACCTCAAGTTGGTATTCTAAGCACAGGATATGATTTACAACCAGAATCTAAAGTGGGTCTTAGACCAGATATTTTAAAGTATCCTGCAGGATACTTTACAAATGATTGGAAATATATTGGAAATAGTGATCTTGATAAGCATAATGGTAGATATTGTAAAACTCCAGAATTTCCTAATGGAATATATGCATATTTTGCTGGAGTATCAACTAGTTTACAATCTAATAGTTTAATACCAAAATATCCATACTTTATTGGTGATACTTATCGTTCTCCATTTATATCATCTAATACATCATTAACACATGAATTTGATTTTAATACATCAAATCTTACTAGAAATACTTTTCCATATAAAGTATCTGAAAAATTTGCAGATAACGATTTTATTGTAGAATCTAACGAATTTCTTAGACAATTAAGCACTGTTGAATCTGTAACTATAGGTGAAGTTGATGAATTGCAGGTATTGGATGGTGGTAGAGATTATAAGGTAGGTGATTTTACAGTATTTGATAATGAAGGAACTAATGGATCTGGTCTTAGAGGACAAGTTAAATCTATAGTTGGTATTGGAATTTCCAATATTAATACTGAAATTAATAAATTTGAGAATGCAGTATTTGTATGGGAGGATGAAAATAAAGTATCAGCACATTATTTACCATTCTTTGAGGTAAATGATAAGGATTCTGTTGCTATTTCTGGTATTACTAGTTCTATAATTGGATTGACTAATTCATTTAGTGTTGGTGTTAAAACTGATACTATAGGATTAGCACAAACCATGACTTCCAATTCTACTGTTACTGGTAGAGTTGATGATATTTACGTAAATATCATACCAGATACAATCTCAATAGGTTCATCTTTAAGGATTGATAATGATGAGATTGTTAAAGTATTGAATAAGTTTGATCTTGGTTCAATTTTAAGAGTTAAGAGATTTGGAGTAGGTGCTGCACACACTTATAGTAGTAAAATTGATGTATTAAATTCAAAAATTGATATTCCAGTTAGAGTAAAGGAATTTGAATCAAGAATTAATGATAAAGTTTACTTTAATGGACATCAATCTGTTGGTATGGGAGTTACTGTTGGTGGTGGAATAAGTGTTGATTATAAGATTGGTGAAACGACTACTGAAGTTCCTATTCCAACTAGAGCGATATATCTACCAAATCACCCATTTACGACTGGTCAGAAATTGATTATTTCTAAGAGAGGTGGTGCTAATTCATTACTTGTTGGAAATTTTGAAACTTCAGTAGGTTTATTCAATTTACCTGACGTAACTACTGATAAATTTACTGTTTATGCAATTAATAAAGGTCAAAATTATATTGGATTAGTAACTTCTGTTGGTGCTGCATCTACATCTGAGGGATTATTTTATCATGGAAATGGTGATGACGACTATGAATATCTTTTAGAATCTACTTTTGATCAAGTTCAAGGCGATCTTGATAAAATTATTACAACAGTCACTACAAATATTGGTGCTGCAAATACTGTAACACATGGTTTACAAACTGGAGATGTTGTTTCATTAAATGTAGTTCCAAATACTGTTGTTGGATTAGGTACTACATCAGCATTAACATTAGGTTTTGATGAAGAATTTCAAAAATTAACAATTAATCCACTATCTTTTGCAGATTCTGATATCGATATTAATGAAAGTAAAATTACTGTTACTAATCATGGGTTAAAAACAGGAGATAGAATTCTTTATAAGAGTAGTCAACCAGCGTCTGGAAAAGAACCTTTTAGAACTTCTTCTGAAGAGTTGCTTGGTTGTTATTATATTTTTGAAGTAGATTCAAATATTATTCAGATAGGAAAAACTTTAAAAGATGTTACTGTAGAACCACCACAATTAGTCGATCTTACTAATGTGGGTGGAACATCTCATTCAATTGCATTAGTTAATCCTCAAATAGAAGTGGTTAAAAATGCTAAACTAACATTTGGTGTTGGTAGTTCTACTTTAAGTGGATATCAGTTAAAATTCTATTATGATAATGAGTTTAAAAATGAATTTGTTAGTGTTGGTTCTGGTATTACATTCAATACTAATAAGGATAATGGTATTATTGGAATTGGATCAACTGCTACACAATCTATTGCATATACAGATTCAACCCCCTCTCGATTATATTATTCCTTAGAAAAAGGTGGTTATCTTAGTACTGCAGATACTTTAGTTAGAAATTATTCTGAAATTAAATTTGTAAACAGTGTATATAATGGCGATTATAAAGTACTTGGAATAACTTCAGAATCATTTGATATATCTCCAAATTCTGTTCCTAAAGTTTTAAGATATCAAGAAGATCAGTGCGATATACTTGAATATGCAACAGAATCTAAAACTGTAATAGGTCCTATTAAAGAAGTAAAAACAATATCTAAAGGATTTAATTATAAGTCACTTCCTAAGTTTAGTTCAGTTGTTAGTTCTGCTGGAGAAAATGCTAATATAGTAGCACTTTCAACATCTATTGGTAGAGTAAATCAAATTAGAATTGTTGATATTGGATATGAATATTCATCAGATAAAACATTAAGTCCAGAAGCATTTGTTTCTCCAGTAATTAGGATTGATAATCTTGATACTATTGAATCTGTAAGAGTAGTTGATGGTGGTAAAGAATATTTAAGTGCTCCTGATATTGTTGTCTATGATCCTATCGAAGACAAAATTGTAGATTCAACTTCTTTAACTGCTGAAACTCCTAATCAATCAATATCTGAGGTTAAAATAGTCGCTCCAATACAAGGACTTAATTCTGTAAATCATAGAATTATTTCTGTCAATAATTCAAATGGAGTTGGTATTAACTCTATGACTGGCGGTGGAACAGGAATTGTTACTTGTGTTTTAGATACACCTATTAATGGATTTGTAGTACCACCATTTACTAAGGGTGATGAAATATTCATCGAAGGTATTGAATTATTTGGTGAAGCAGGTATTGGAACTCAAAGCAATTCTGGAACTGGTATATCAACAGAAGGTGATGGTTATAATTCATCAAATTATCAATATAGATTCTTCAAAGTTGATGATTTTATAAACACAAATCCTGCGGTATTAAAATATAATCTTATTGGATTAACTACAAATCCAGGTATTGCTAAAACTTTCCAATCTGGATATGCAAATATCATTAATAGAACTAAGTATCCTATTCTTGAATCTGTACAAAAAAGAGGCAATTTTATCATTAATGAAGCATTGTATATCTTTACTAATGATAGGTATATTGAAGTAGACCTAAAAATTGTAGATTCTAGAGATGATTATATTAAAACTGATGGGACTTATGATGTACATGTTGGAGATAGGTTAAAAGGTAGTGTTAGTGATGTTACCGCCACAGTAACTAGTATTATAGAAAATAAAGCAAGATTTGAAGTTAATTATTCCAATCGTAAGGATCTTGGATGGGTTGATAATGTTGGTAAGATTAGTTCAGATGATCAAGTAATTCCAAATAATGATTACTATCAAAATTTATCATATTCTGTTAAGAGTAGCATACCTTGGGAAAGTTTTGTTGATTCTTTAAATAGAACTGTTCATCCTGCAGGACTTAAAAATTTTGCTGATGTTAGTATTGGTTCTACAGTTCAAGCAGGTGTTTCTTATGGAGCAACAACTAATAATGTTGTAATTCTTGATGTTGTTAATGAAAGAAGAGTTGATACTATTAATAATTACGATCTTGCACTTGATTATGATGCAAGAGGAAATAAATCCAAGTTTATTCAATTTGAAAATAAAAAATTAGCAGATTTTACAAAATGTAAAACAAATAGAGTTTTAATTCAAGATGATATAAGTCCAAATTTCTCAAGTAAAGGAATACAGGATTTATTTACAGAAGTAGAGGAAGTAAAATCTAATTTCTCCAAATATCTTATACAAATTGTAGATCCTGATACATTTGATGTTCAGATAAGTGATTTAATTGTACTCACAACTACTAATGATGCTTATTTGGTTGAAAAGACCAGTGATTATTCCAATATCAAATTGGGAGAATTTACTGCAGAATCAGATTCTTTCGCAAGAAAAACTTTAAAATTTACACCAACAGAAAAATATGATAAGGATCATGATATAAAAGTTCTTAAGACATCATTTAATACAAATATAATTTCAAGTGGAAATCAAAGTATAGGTTCTATCGATCTAACTGCAAAGAATGTTGGTATTGGCAGCACAACAATTGGATTTACTACTACAACAATAGCACAATTCTCACATACAGATTTCAATGGATTTAGAGCTAATGTATTAATGCAAGATGATGTAACTAAAGAATTGAGTTACAACGAAGTCATTGTTGATTTTGATGGAACTGATACTTATTTCTCAGAAAGTTATACTGATAGCATAACCTTTAGTTACGCTTCTAGTAAAGTAGGTGTTCTTACCGCAAGATATGATTCAGGAACGATCTATTTTGATTGTGAGAATGATAAAGACAGAAAAATAAATGTAAGTGCAAATATAGTTGGATTAGGAACAACAACTGCTGGAATAGGTACATACAGATATTCTGTTCCTGGACAACCAGCAGGAGCAGAAAGAAGTTGTAGATTAGAGTCAACTTATAATACAGGAACATCATCCCCAATAGCAGTAACAACTATTAATAAATTTGCTGATAGTTCTGTTAAATGTTTTACTAGGATTTCTAGTGCTGGAAATTCTGCTATTCATGAATTAGTTGTATTACAGGATGAAGGACAAGCAACAACAGTACAATATCCATATACTGGTAAATCTTCTAGTGGTATAGGAACTTTTGGTGCAGTAACTGCTGGAAATGATGTTATTATTAATTTCTATCCAGATGCAAGTCAAACTCAATTAGTTGAAGTTCAATCATACAATGAAATCTTCTATACACCAAATGATTTTGCAAATGAAGCACCTACTTTGGTGACTGGACCAGTAGATAGAGAATTATTCTTAACATCTTATGATGGTGTCAATGGATCTCGTGCTAATAAACTTAATTTCTTATTAAAACATAATAATACACCAATTTATAGTAAAACCTTTAATCCTGCAGATACAACACAATTAGATAAAGCAACTGGCACATTTACTTTAGAAAATCACTTCTTTAATACTAATGAAGAAGTTATATACACACCACAATCTACCTTTGTTGGCGTGGATGCAGTTGCTGTTAGTATTGCATCTACAACAAATAATGCTGGTCTTACAACCGATATAATGCCTTCTACTGCATTTGTTAAGGTTCTTGCTGACAATAAATTCCAATTATTCAGTAAAAAGGATTATATAACCTCTGGAAATCCAATAACATTTACGAATGATGGATCTGGTAATGCCCATACCATCGAAATGGCGAAAAAACTTAGTAAAACTGTTATCGGTCTTGATGGAATAGTACAACAACCAATTACATATACTGCAATTGAACATGCACTTACCAATAATATAGGTGCAGCAACATCTCAATTTGTTCTTAGTGGGATTAGTTCAGTTCAACCAAGAGATGTATTGAAGATTAATGATGAATATATGAAGATTGAACAGGTTGGATTCTCAAGTTTACCTGAAGGTACAATAAATGATGCAACTGATGTATCATTAGGTATAAGCACTCTACCTGTCGTCAGAGTAAGTAGGGGTGCTCTTGGTATAGGAGCAACGAATCATAACGCTGCATCGCTTGCTAGAGTCCATAGAGGGTCATTTAACATTGTTGGAAGCACTGCATGGTTCTTAGATCCACCTAAAGGAAATACTAGAGAAAGAAGAAGCATTACAAATCTTCCTTACATAAGAGCAGAATTTAGTGGAAGAACTTTCCTAAGACAAAATTATGATACCAATATGGTATTTGATGATATATCCGACAACTTTACTGGTATTGGTAGAACATATACATTGACAAGAAATGGTTCTAATGTATTGACTGGTGTTACTAGTGCAGTTGGTAATGGAATATTATTCATTAATGGAGTATTCCAAACACCATTAACAATTAATAATTCAGGTAATAACTATGAATTTTCTGCAGATGCTAATGCAGGTATAACAAGTGTTGTATTTACAGGAATAAGTTCTGCTAACGGTGAGTTAATGCAATCTGAATTTGACATTAACCAAAACCAGTTACCAAGAGGTGGTCTAATAGTTTCTATGGGATCAACACCTGGTCTTGGATATGCACCTATGGTTGGTGCAAAAACCAAGTTAGATATTGTAGATAATAGTAATTTATTTGCTGCTGGTTCTATTAGTAATGTAGTTGGTGTTGGTACTTCTGCTAGGTATCAGTTTGGTATATCAACTGCTGCATATGATAATACTACAGGAATCATAACAGTTACAACCAGTAATGTTCATGGATTATCTTTAGGATATCCTGATTATGTTAAATTAAAAGGACTTGAATTTGCATGTCCAACTAATGTTGTTGGTCAACCAATAACAGGTACAACATATAATCCAACAACTGGTGATCTAGTAATAACAATTAATGATCATGGACTTGCAAATAATGATGCAATTAAACTTGAAAAAGAGTCAATAGTATTCAGTTGCAATTACAATGGTGCTACTGGTTCTGCTGCAGAGAAAGCTTATCCTAGAGAAACTGATCCTGCATACGACAAATTCTTATATGTTTCTAATGTAACTACAGATACATTTACTGTGAATGTATTGCTTGGAACAACTCCAACCAATACAGATGCACACACATTTGTTTCAGCAACTACTACTGCTGTTCGTACTTTAAATTATGTTGGAGTAACAACGTCAATATTCTCAGATCATGAGAGAGGATTGCCATTAACTGGTATTGTTTCTGAAAGAACATTTGAAGTTCAGGCAGGTGTAACATCTATACCACATGTATTCCAGAATAGTCCAAATGCTTATACTTATGAATTTTATCCAGAATTAACAGCAGGATCTGGTTATAGAAACCCAGTTGCTATTGGAGTTACTGATATAGAATTTAAACATAAGTTTGTAAGTTCTAATAACAATTCAATTACTGCTAATAACTCTGATCAATATACACCAACAGCAGCAAATTATGATTCTGCAACTGGTGATTTGGTTCTAACATTAGATCATAATGTTAAAGCAGCAACAAAACATACTGTAGAAACTGCATCTTATGTTGCTTCTACTGGTGTATTAACTGTAACTATTACTGATCATGGTTTCAATAATAATGATTGGGTCAAGATTGATGACCATTCAATATCATTTACATGTACTATGGATAGTGGAACTTCTGTACATTCATATCCTCGTGCATCTGATCCATATAGTAATAAGTGGTTACAGGTTGCAAATAAAACTGATGACACCTTTGAATTGCAAGTAGGAACATCACCTGAAGTTAAATTCACTCCATCATATGCTGATTATAATCCAGTTACTGGAATGATGGAATTGACTATTGGATCTCATACATTATCGCCTGGTACAAGTATTAAGTTAGCAGCAAATTCAATAGGTTTCACTTGTGATGTTGATAATAATACATCAACAAAAACATATCCAAGAGCAACTGATCCATTCCATGATACTGCTATAAAGATTGAATCAGTAACCGACACTACGATTACCATTCAAACTTTAACAACAATACCTTCAACTAATATTACAAAGCATACATTTGTAAGTGCTTCTCCAAATGCAGTTGTTACTGGTGGTGATTATACACATACCTTCGATTCATCAACACCAAGTGGTTTATCTAGAGCAGAAAATACTGTTCAGATTGCTACAGATTCATTAACATTTACTTGTGATAGAGATGATCATCTAGGTAAGCATACTTATCCACGTTCTACTGATCCAGCTGCTGGAGCAACTATTGGAGTTGCAGCAACAACTAATACGACTATTACTATTAATGTTGGATCTGGTGGTGGAGGAGGTACTGGTGCTGTTGTTACTGCAAATGTTGCACCAAATAGACATAAGTTTGTAAGTGCAACAACAGGGATTGTAACTGATACAAGTAACAACTCTTATAATGTTTCTGATGCTGATTACAATCCAGCAACAGGAGAATTGATTCTAACAAGCACTAATCATGGATTTGTTGGTTATTCAACCATAACACCTACAAATGCTTCATATGCACCATCTACTGGTGTATTGACACTTACAAAGAACGGTCATGGATTTAATGTTGGTGATCAAATTCTTATTGCAGATAACTCATTAACATTTACTTGTACTAAAGATGGTAATGTAACCAAGCACCATTATCCAAGACCAACAGATCCTTATAGTGGTAAATGGTTAACTATTACAAATAAAACTATTAATACATTTAAAGTTAACGTTAACCCAAATCCATCATCAGAACAATATCCACATACTTTTATTTCTCCTGCACTTAATGGATGTGTAGCAAAAGCAAATCAAACTATTGCTATTGAGGGTGGTGGTTTAGTAATGACTTGTGAACATGATTTGCATCAAACACTTCATCCATATCCACGTACAACTGATCCTGCATATAATGTTCAATTACCTATCGGTAGAGTAACTCCAAACACATTTAGTGTTCAGGTTGGAAAATCTCCTGCAGGAACTGGTGGAGCACTAGAATTTACTATTAATAATCGTGGTGGAAGATACGTAAATCCAGAACTACAAATTCCACAACCAAGTTATGAGAATGTACCTATTACTGGTGTTTCTAGATTGGGTGTTGGTTTAACAGACGCAACTGGTAAAAATCTACTACTTAATTTGGGAGTTGGTGCTGCAAGTACTAATGTTGGAGCTGCACGTAGTATGTTTGAAATATCAGATTTCGCAATTGCTAGAGCAGGACATTCATTTAAAATTGGAGATAAGTTTAAACCAGAAGGTTTAGTTACTGATAAGAGATTGCAAAAACCATTACAAGATTTTGAACTTGAAGTTGTTGAGACATTCAATGATTACTTTGCTGCTTGGCAGTTTGGTGAAATGGACTTCATTGATAGTATTGATAGTTTACAGGATGGATATAGAAAGAGATTCCCATTATTCTTTAATGGTCAATTATTGAGTTTTGAAATTGATGAAACAGCAGTTCTTTCTTCACAAATAGATCTTAATGCTGTTCTATTAGTATTTGTTAACGGTGTTCTTCAAACTCCAGATATTTCATATCAGTTCCAAGGTGGTACAACCTTTACATTTACAGAAGCACCATTAGATAGTGATAAAGTTGATATATTCTTCTTCCTCGGTCAATTAGGGGTTGATATTGAAATTGTCGATGTAACAGAAACAATTAAAATTGGTGATGATGTTAGAATTAGACAACATCCAAATCACATAGATCCAGATAATCCACCTGTTACTATAACACAGGAAACTGATAGAATTATTAAAGAAATTCTGTCTTCTGATTTGATAGAATCTTCTGTATATACTGGTCCAGGAATTAATGAAGATATTCCTAAACCACTTGAGTGGACAAAACAAAAGAATGATCTATGGATTAAAGGATCATTGATATCAAAATCTAGAGAATCTATTGAACCTCAAATTTATCCAACAGCAAAAATTATTGGTGATGTAACAACTTCTAGTGGTACAATTGGTGGATTATCTGATGGAATATTTGTAGATGATGCTGAAGCATTCTTCTATGAAGAAGGTCCTCTACATTTAGATGCTAATGATAGATATGGAATCACTATTACATCAGTTGATGCATTAATTACAACTCCAGATACAAATCAAGTTTCTGCAGGATTTACTGCAACAGTTTCAAACAATTCTATTGTCACTGCAATAACTACAACTAATGTTGGTTCTGGATATACGGATGGAACTTATATTTTAAGTTTCTCAGCACCTTCTGAGGTTGGAGTTGGAGTTGGAACAACTGCTACTGGCACAGCTACCATAACAAATGGTTCTGTAGCATCAACACAGATTACAAATGCTGGTTTTGGATATACTCATTCTTCATCTCCACAAATCTTAATTTCTAGATCAGAATATGAAGTTGAGAAAGTAACTAAAATACAAAATTCTTTAGGATTTACTGGTATTATAACTGGTATAACCACTACAACTGGAACTAATGGTAATCCATTAGCACTTAAGTTCTATTTCTATGCAGATAAGAATGCTACTGATCTAAAAGCTGGATATCCAGTATTAATACAAAATACTCCATTCACATTATCTGGTGTCACAACAACTGGAGAACATATTGAATTTAATGATGGATCTATTCAAACAACAAATAATAGATGGACTGCTGCTAAGGGTGGTATCGCAGTTACTTCAATTGATGGTAATGATAATGAAATTGTTAGTATTGGATCAACTTTCTTAGATAATATCTACAAAGTTGCTGATATCTATGTTGTTGATCAAAGAGCAGAGATAACATGTAACATTCATAGTGGATCTGAAGTTATTAGTGGATTTGCTGTTACTGGATATTATGATGGATCATCAGGTAATGCTGGATTAACCACATCATTTGGTAAAATATCTTGGGGTAGATTATCTGGTATAACTAGAGCATCAAGTCCAATATCTATCGGAGTTACTGGTCTAACTGTTGATTCTGGGTTAAGTACATTCCCAACAATTCAAAGAAGAAATTATGATAAATCTTCCTTAAAGGGATTGAGAAATACAGGTGCTATTAGAATTCAAATCTAATTAAGCACTATGTACTATAAATAAAGAAAAAAAAGTAGTATCGTCTAATTAATAAACAAAATGTCGGCAATTGTTACTGATCAGTTTAGAATTCTGAACGCCAATAATTTTATAGAGTCAGTAGAGTCTGATAAAAATTCTTATTATGTTTTTATTGGTCTACCAAATCCAGCAATAGTTGGTTATGGAAGATCTGAAAATTGGAATACAAATACACCAGATCCTGTTGACAATTTCTCCAGAAATGCACATGCTGGCGATACTATGATGTTTGGAAGAAAAATTTCTTCAGCAAACATTAGAAGAATCATTAAAAGAGTTGATTGGACTGCTGGAACTAAGTATGAAATTTATAGGGATGATTATAGTTCTCAAAATCAAAGTCCTATAACTAAAGCGAGTAGATTATATGATTCTCAATATTATGTAATGAACTCTGATTTTAAAGTGTTTATTTGTATTGATAATGGTTCTACTGGTGAAAATCCTCAAGGAAATATTAGTCAGGATGAACCTAATTTCACTGATTTAGAACCATCTAGGGCAGGTACTTCTGGTGATGGTTATATTTGGAAATATCTATTTACAGTATCTCCTAGTGATATTATAAAATTTGATTCTACAGAATATATTACTGTTCCTAATAATTGGTCAATTAGTACTGATTCTCAAATTAGATCAGTAAGAGAGAATGGAGATTCTTCGGTTAATGATAATCAAATAAAACATGTATATATTGATAATGCAGGTGGTGGATATGCTGATGGTTTAGGTCAAGAGTGTAAAATTATTGGTGATGGTGATGGTGCAAAGGCAAGAGTTGATGTTGTAACTGGTAAAATATCAGATGTTACTGTTAGTGCTGGTGGAAAAGGTTATTCATATGCACTTGTTGATTTGGGTGCTTTGAATAGTGCTGTTCCTTCCACTACTAGAGCAAAATTGGTTCCAATAATCCCACCTGGTTTAGGGCATGGTGCTGATGTTTATACTGAATTAGGTACTGATAAAGTTCTAATTTATGCAAGATTTGACGATTCAACAAAAGATTTTCCAGTAGATACTAAATTTTCTCAAGTAGGTATTGTAAAAAATCCAACAGAAGTTGGAACTGCAAATACATATACTGAAACTAATTTTTCATCATTAGAGTCAATTAAATTCTCTACGATCAGTGGAACACCTACTGTTGGTGAGAAAATAGTTCAAATTACTGCTACTGGTAATGAAGCAACTGCATATGTTGCATCTTATGATACAAATACTCAAGTATTAAAATATTTTAGGGATAGATCTCTAAATTATACTAGTACTGCTGGTAGAGTACAAGACCAACTTGATTATGCTGGTATTTCTACATCAGGAAGAATATATCAATTTGAATCATCTTCTAATGCAGTCAGAGGTCAAGCATCTAGTTTTTCTGCTAGTGTTGACCAAAACTTTAATGGTATCAGTATTAATCCTACTGGAACTAAATTAATTAACTTAGGTTCTACCTTTGTAAATGGGTTATCTACATCCGAGATAAATAAAGGATCAGGGGAAGTTATCTATCTTGATAATAGACCATTGATTGCTCGAAATTCTCGACAAAAAGAAGACGTTAAAATCATCCTAGAATTCTAAAAAAATGCCACAGAAGACTAACTTAAATATAAGTCCTTATTATGATGATTTTGATAAGGCTGATAATTTTTATAGGGTTCTATTTAAACCAGGATTCCCAGTTCAAGCTAGAGAATTAACTAGTTTACAATCTATATTACAGAATCAGTTAGAATCTTTTGGAAGTCATATATTCAAAGAAGGATCTATGGTTATTCCTGGATCTGTAACTTATGATAGTACATATTTTTCGATTAAAGTAAATGCAGATCATATAGGTATAGATGTCACAGTATATCTTGATGCGTTAATTAGTAATAATAATGGTAAAGGAACAAAAGTAAGAGGTCAAAATTCTCAAATAGTAGGAACTATAAAAAACTATATTTTACCTCCTGATGAAGGTGTAGATGATATTACTCTATTTGTAAAGTACACTGAATCTGGTACAACTTCAGAAAGTGTTGCTTTTCCTAATAGTGAAATATTAACACTTGAGGAAAATGTTACTTATGGTAATACGACTTTAAATGCTGGAGAATCTATTTTAACTTTAGTTGCAGAAGATGCAACTGCTATTGGATCAGCTTTTGGTGTTGATACTGGAGTATATTTTATTAGAGGGACTTTTGTAGATGTTACTAAATCATTAGTTGTTTTAGAACCATATTCAAATAAACCATCCTATAGAGTTGGTTTTGAAATTCTTGAAGAGATAATAAATTCTAATGATGATCCTTCTTTGAATGATAATGCTAAAGGTTTTACAAACTATGCAGCACCTGGTGCAGATCGATTTAAAATATCAGTAAATTTAACTAAAAAAGCACTTGATGATTTTAATGATACTAATTTTGTAGAATTATTTAAAGTAAGAGATGGTGAAGTTAAGAAAATTCAGAACTCTTCAGTATATTCTGAAATTAAAAAATATCTTGCAAAAAGAACATACGATGAATCTGGAAACTATGCTATAAACCCATTTAGAGTTAATATACAAAACTCTTTAAATGATGAAATAAGAACTGCTGGTTTATATACTGAAAATCAAAAAACGGATGAGGGTAATATTCCTGATGATGACACAATGTGTGTTAAATTATCACCAGGAAAAGCATATGTTAGAGGATTTGACGTAACTTTACCAGGAACAACTGTATTAGATGTAGATAAACCTAGAGATACAAAAACAGTTAAGACATCATCCGTTCCATTCAGAATGGGAAGTCTTTTAAAAGTCAATAATATAACAGGTACACCATTTCTTCAACTTGGTGCAGCACCAAATGGTGATAATGTCATTAAATTATATAATGAAAGAAGAACTTCTGGTGCAAATACTCCTACAGGAAATGGACTTGAAATAGGTCAAGCTCGTGTTTATCATTTTGGTGTTTCTGATGCACCATATACTGGTGCAACTACAGAATGGGATTTATATCTTTGGGACGTTCAAACTTATACTACATTGGAACTATCCAATATGGGTCGCAAAGAAGAACTGGAATCTGTAATACCAATATCAACTTATGTTAAAGGTGCTAGTAGTGGAGCAACTGGATATATTACGGGACATAGAAATGCGTCTGAAATAGATTTAATACAAACTACAGGAAGGTTTGTTCAGGGAGAAAAGGTAATATTTAATGAACAAGATACAGTTACCACAGTTGGTATTAGTACTGCATATTCTGGTGCATCTATAGTAAATGTCATTACTCATAGTGTAAATGATATTAAATCTGTTCACCAAATAAGTGATACTATTTCCAATAATAAAGTACCAACAAAATTTGGTGCTGATGCAGTATTATATGATCGTATATTACCAAACTTCTCTTTAACTGATACTTTAACAATTGAAGGTGTAGATGGTACTACGACTAAAGCAACTTGTGCTGGTAGAAGATTTTCAGGTAAAGTAGGAATTAGTACTAATTCTATTGTAGGTTTTTCAACTGGTTCATCACCAACTACATCAAATCCAGATCAAACTTATAGTAGAGTGTCTGCTATTTCTGCTGATGGAGCAACATTAACTCTTAAAACAGTTGTAAATGTTCCAGGTGTAAATGGTGGTGTAGATGGTAGTGGTAATCATATGTTACCTGTTGGAGTAACAACATCATCAACATTCAGAGTTAAAGTACCTAAGATTATAAATCTTAACCGATCTGGATTATATGCTAGATTACCTAGAAAAAATGTTTCTACGGTTGATTTATCCAATTCAAATCTATTAATTACAAAACAAATAAGTGGTGTAAATGTTAAAACTAACGGTTCTGGCGTTTTAGATATAAACACTTCGGATGCATTGGATAGTAATTCAGGTATATCCAGTATATTCTTTGAACCATTTGATGCTGAAAAATATACAGTACAGTATGCTAATGGTACTATAGAAACATTAACATCAGATCAAGTTATTGTTCGTAATGATGGTAATGATTTAAGAATTATTGGATTGAATGACGGTAACTCGCAAGTTTTGATGACTGTTACTGCAACAATGAAAAAAGTTGGACTTAACAGCAAGTCAAAAGATTTTATTAGAAGTGAAAAAGTAGAAGTTACAAGAACATCAGGTATTTCAACTAATGGTGGATTGGTAACAACTCAGCAAAATGCACAAAGTAGATATTATGGATTAAGAGTTGAGGATAAAGAGATATCTTTAAATGTTCCAGATGTTGTTCAAATTCATGCAATATATGAATCTAAAGACACTAATACACCTAGTTTAGATAAATTGACATTTGTTTCTGGATTGGGTTTAGATACAAATACAAATGTAGGTGAAAAAATTGTTGGCAAATCAAGTAGAGCAATTGGACAAATTGTTAATAGGGTATCTGCTACAGAAATTGAATTTGTTTATTTAAATGCTAATACTTTTAGTGCTGGAGAGACAGTAACATTTAAGGAGACAAATATATCAACAAATATTCAAAAAGTAACTCTTGGAAATTATGTTGATAGAACAAACAATTATACTCTTGATAAAGGTCATAAAAAGCAGTATTCGGATTATTCTAGAATAATTAGAAAGGATAATTCATCAATACCATCTCATAAATTACTCATCATATTTGATAAGTATCAAATCCATAGTGGTAATAGTGGAGATTTATTCACTGCAAATTCATATACTAAAGATAGATATACCTATGATATACCAAAAGTTGGTATTGATAGAGCAACTGATATACTAGATTTCAGACCAAGGGTTAAACCTTTCAATCCATCATCAACAACAGATAAATCGCCTTTTGCTTATAATGCAAGAGTTTTTGAAACAGATACTAGTTATGTTGTTGCACCTGATGAAAGTTCAATTGTTGGATATACATATTACTTACCAAGAATCGATAAATTAGTAATTAACAAGTTTGAGCAAGTAAAATTAATTAAAGGTGTATCTGCTGATAAACCAGCACCACCAACAGAATTTGGTGATGCAATGGAAGTAGCACAAATTACACTTCCTCCATATTTGTATGATCCTATAACGGGACCTACAATTAGATTATATGATAATAGAAGATTTACCATGAGAGATATTGGTAAATTAGAAAAGAGAATTGATAATTTAGAGATAATGACTTCTCTAACAGCATTAGAACTTGATACAAAATCTTTGATGGTTACTGATGCTAACGGTATTAATAGATTTAAAACTGGATTTATTGTAAATGATTTTAAAGATAGAGATTTCCTTACATCTGGTTCTAGATGTGATGTTGATGTAGTTAATAAAGAACTTATAAGTGCAGTTGATTTTTGGTCACTTCCAGCACAATTAGCATTTGATATTGGTATTGATACTGAAAGTGCAGATTTATCTGCTAATTTGAATCTTTTAGATCCTAATTGTAAAAAAACTGGGGATTTAATAACTCTAGATTATAACGAAGTCGGTTGGATAGATCAACCACAAGCAACTCAGGTTGAAAATATTAACCCATTCAACGTTATTGTATTTGTTGGTGGAATACTTCTTGAACCTGCATCAGATAACTGGGCAAGAACAATCTATATTGATAAGAATAGAATTGAATCTACAGGAGCAACTTGGGCAGAACAGGCAAACATAGTGTCTGATAATACAACAGTTGGTACTGATGTTAGTGTAACTTCTGCTGAAGTAGATACTGATCAGGATGAGTTTGATGGTAATCATATTGATACAACCACTACTACAACTACTACAACTACCAATGTTGTAGAAACTTCATTTACAAATACTTTAGAAGGACCATCTAAGGAATTTGATTACGTTGAAAGTGTTAAAGTTTCTGGACAAGCAGATCCATTTATGCGTTCTAGAAATGTCTCTTTCTCTGCAAATGGATTGAAACCACTTACTAAACACTATCATTACTTAGATAGTGGTAGACCAGATATATTCCCCAAACTAACTGAAATTAGTATGATTTCTGGTACATTTGTAGTAAATGAAAATGTTAGAATTTTAAATAACGGTGTTCAAATTGGTTATGTTCGTGTTAAAGCACCTAATCATAAGTTTGGTGATGCTAGTATATCGGCAATTCCAACTGGAATGGGTACAGTTTCTGTAAGTGTTGAAGCATATTCAGTTGATCCTTATGATAGAACTAGACCTGCTCCAGATTCATCTTACTCCGCAACATCTAAATTATTCAACTGTGATGTTGATGCTTTAGCAAATGATACAACATATTTTGGTTATGTTGTAGCAGGTGCAACTCTTGTGGGTGATAGTGGTGCTACTGCTACAGTATCCAGAGTGGAACTTATATCTGATAATTGGGGTGATGTTCTAGGTGCTTTCTTCTTTAGAAATGCTAATCAAACACCACAACCACCTGTTTTATTCTTCTCAGGAACTAAAACCTTTAAGATAACATCAACACCACCAGGAACAGTTACATTACCTGGAAGCACTGCATTCGCTAGTGATGCAACAGGAACATATTCTGGAACTGGTACAATCATAACTCAATCTACATCAACTGTTGGAGTTAGAAACCCACCCCCACCAGCACAGAAACCAAATGAGACAACAACTAGTATTTCTATAAATCAAACTTCATCTACAACTAGAGTTGAAGCACCTTATAGAGATCCTTTAGCACAAACATTTACTGTTGATGAAACTGGTGCATTCTTAACATCATTTGATGTTTACTTTGCAAGTAAAGACCCAAATGCTAAAGTATTTGTTGAACTTAGAGAGGTTGAATTAGGAACACCAACAAGTTTCTTAGTTCAAGATTTCACTCAAGTTGCATTAAATCCAAATAATATTCAAACATCTACAGATGCTTCTATTGCAACCAATATTAAATTCCCATCTCCAGTTTATCTAGAGGCAGGAAAGGAATATGCATTAGTATTCTTATCACCTGGATCTGATCTTTATGAGATGTGGGTTGCAACAATGGGTCAAAAGACCGTTAAAACTTCAAATCTTCCAGATGTTGAAAGTGTTGTTGTTACTAAACAGTATATTGGTGGTAGTTTATTCAAATCTCAAAATGGAACTATCTGGACCCCAAGTCAATATCAAGATCTAGCATTTAAACTTTATAAAGCAGAGTTTGTTGATTCTGGTACAGTTACTTTCTATAATACACCAATTAAATCTGGTAATGAAAATACACAAGTACTTTCGTCTAATCCAATAAAAACATTACCTAGAAAGGTAAGTTTGGAATTAGATTGGCCTTCTGCTTCATATAATAATGAGGCTGTTGGACAGCATGAAGATCAAATACCTATTGGTAGAAAAATTAGTACTGGTAATGTTGCTGATAAAGACGATGATAGTATTACAGGTATCATTGAAAAAATTGGTGCTCCAATATGGTCAGATTATGGAACAGCATTTAATCATTATGCAAGTAAAGGAAATCCAGTTACTTTAGTAAATGGTGGAAGTGGATATGATTTAGGTTCACTTTCTAGTGTACCTTTGAAATCTTTAACTGGTGGTGGTAGCGGAGCTACTGTGTCAGTAACTCTTACTAATGAAAAAGTAACGGCTGTTGATATAGTTGGTGGTCTTGAAGGTAAGGGATATTCTGTTGGAGATGTTCTAACAATAGATGATACTTGGGCAAATTATAAGAGAGGTACTGGTGCTAAGTTTGCAGTTGGTATAACAAGTACTAAACCAGATTCTTTATATTTAACCGATGTTCAAGGTGAAAAATTTGTAGGTGGTGAAAAGATTATTCATTACGGTACTTCTAATGATACTAGAACTGCAATGAATGCAGTTGATATTAAAGTAAAATCAGGAACTAATTCTGTGGTTACTAGTGACTTATATACTGGTAATGTACTTGAAATTGTTCAGAGTAATCATGCTCATCATGGTATTAATAATACTATTAATATTACTGGAATTAAACCAGATACAACAGTTACTCAAACTACACAAAGTATAACCCCAGAATCGACACAGGTATCAGTTGCAAGTACATCAATATTTGCTAGGTTTGCAGGTGTTTCAACTTCTACTGGTGAAGCATTGATAGGTAGTGAGATTGTTTCATACACTGTTAATATTGGTAATTTATCTCTTAATTCTAGAGGACTGGAAGGATCACCTGTTTCTTCTCACTTAGAGGGTTCAGATATTCAACCATATGAAATTAATGGTTTCCCATTAGTTGGTATTAATACAAGTTTGTCAATATCAACCAATGATACTTTAAATAATGCTTCAAATGTTGATAATTATTATTTACAAATTGATAGAGGTACTAGTTCTAGAATAAGTGGAAATACTATGTTATGTTTTACTGATGAAAGAGTTGTGGGTGGAAATAGTGTTGGTATTTCGCAAAACCATCAATTTACCTCAATGTCTCCAAAATTTAATGTAATTACTCCAGGTAAAGGAACTAGAGTTTCAACTTCAGTTAGAACTATAAGTGGAACTAGTGCTGGTGGAAACGAGGTTTCATTCCTCGATCAAGGATTTGAACCTACAATATTAAATGAAACAACATTCTTCCCAACAGTTAGAATGGTTGCATCTAAGGTTAATGAAGCACAACGTTTATCAACATTACCTAGAAATAAATCATTATCATTAAAAGTTGATATGACAACAAGTGATAAGAATTTATCTCCTGTATTAGATGTTCAAAATGCAACATTTATTTTAGGTAGAAATAAAGTTAATAGTCCTGTATCAGATTACAGTACAGATTCTACAACCAATGCCTTAAATGGAGATAAGCATGGATCACTATTTGTTTCTAGAAAGGTTAATTTAGCACAACCTGCTACATCACTTAAAGTATTTGTTGCAGCAAATGTTCAACCAGAAGCAGATTTCAGAGTATTTTATAGATTATTCAGTGCAGATTCTAGTGAAGTTTCTCAAAATTATAGAGCATTTCCTGGATATGAAAATATGATAGACACTGATGGTGATGGTTTTGGTGATGATGTCATTGATATTTCTAAAAACAGTGGTAGGGCAGATGCTAAAGTCAAGAAAAATGGTAAAAATGATTTTTCAGAATATCAATTTACTATAAATGATCTAGAGCAATTTAATGGATTTGTTATTAAAATTGTGATGACTTCTACGAATGAAGCAGTACCAGTCAGATTAAAAGACTTTAGAGCAATTGCTTTAGCGTGAGGAATTCTGTAAATCCAGCAATTAAATTTATTATAGATCCTAGTGGATCTGGTAAATTAGTAAAATTTCATCCCCCAATAGATCTTAGGTCTGTTAATGATAAATTAAAACAATATCCATTTAATCAGATATGAAATCCTTTAAACAATTAAAAAATATAAAAGCATGATACCAGTCGAAGGCAATAAAAATCTATTTCGTGACCAAAATACGGGTGCCATACTTAATATGGATTCTAAAGGATATTTTAATTATATTAATAAAAAAAATAGAAAATTAACTGAGAAGCAAGAGATTGATAATATGAAAAAAGATATTGATGAGATTAAATCTTTGCTTCATGAGTTAGTTAATCGCAAAACATAAATAGTAGATAGATTCTTGAATTGCTTACATAAATGGCAGATATTAAGGTCAGAGTAGGGCAACAAAATGCTGTTAAGGTTCTTTCATCATTAGCTGGAGCCCAAGGGTTATCACTTGCTGAACTTAGTGACGTTAATGCTACGAACTTACTCAATGGAATGGTTTTAGTTTACAATGGAGCGACACAAAAGTGGGATGCCACATTAACTTTAACTCCAGGCTCGGAACAGAATTTAGACATCAACGGGGGAAATTTCTAAATGGCTAGCATTATTAGGATCAAACGATCCTCTGGGACCACTAAACCTGCCAGTCTAAGTTGGGGTGAAATGGCCTATGTGACTGGCATAGGAAGTTACGGTGGAACTAATCAATACAAAGATAGGATATTTGTTGGAGATGACGGTAATAACGTATTCCCTGTAGCAGGTCAATATTACGCTTCTATGATGGAGCATACACCAGGTGCAATTGCTGGTGTTCAGAATACAAGAAATAGTGATGGTGGTATAGTTGCTGTTCTTGATGATAATAGAAAAATTGATCAG
>Ga0098042_1000077_pt1 | contig 32201 bp, 55 predicted proteins | sample 9_EtaG_FD_75066 | JGI IMG/M metagenome (GOLD analysis project Ga0098042, IMG submission 75066) | Marine viral communities from the Subarctic Pacific Ocean - 9_ETSP_OMZ_AT15188 metaG | ecosystem: Environmental > Aquatic > Marine > Oceanic | place: Pacific Ocean | collected 2015-01-10
AGTTTCAAGACCTCCGCTATCACCAAGTCTCATCCTTAATTGAGTGCTGTTTGTATCCCAGCTAAGTTTTCCTACAATAAATTTTACAATATTTGCACCACTAGGTATTCCTGTGAAAGTAACCTGACTTTTGCTAGATAATGTTTGGTCAGATAAAAAAGTAAATCCACTGGTTAAGCCAGTAAGGGATGAGCCATCAATCGCGGGTAACGCACCTGTTAGTTTGCTTGCCGCCATTGTGTCTATTTTAGCATTAGTTACTGCACTAGCCGCCAGCTTTGCGGTTGTAATAGAAAGGTCTGGTGCTTCTAGCCGTGTGGTTACTTCTGCCTGACCGCGATAGATAACGTACACATTACCCGTGCCAGACGGCGGAGCTTCATCAAACGTCAGGGTAGTTCCTGTGGCTGTGTATGACTTACCAGACCCAGGCTCCTGCTGCACGTTGTCAACGAATACTTCTAGCTCCTCACCAGTGTTCACGGCGCGATTCAGTGTAAACGCGGTCGCCGAACCTGTGCCGTTAAAGGACTGGCTCGTTGTCTTTGTTAGCTGTTTATTTGGTTGTGCGCCTATGTATGCCATATCACACCTTTATTTCTGTAGCTGTCATTGAATATTGACCACCACCATGAACACTATAACAAACTCCAGACCCATAGCCGATGCTGTGATACCACTTGTAAGTTATTGCAGAAGTTGTACTCGGAGTATCTATATGACGAGCAGAGTGTGACCCGTAATGATTGCTGTTATTATCGTAATGATAAGCCAATCCAAAATAATTTGGCACTGCGTAATCAGTTGAACGTGAAATAATAGCTGTGCTGTCTCTATAAAGTTCCCAAACCAAAGCAATACCAGCATTATAAAAAACCATAGTAGAGAAAATTTCTACGAGTATTTTGCTGTTTGAAAATTTAGGGGTAATTGTAACTTGAGCGTTGTCATAGGAAGTGCCGTCACCTAATTGTGCGGCTGTTCCTGAACTGGTTTGTATGTGTGAAGATGAATTTGTAAAAGCTTGAAACGTCTGTATCTGGACAACAGAACCCGCACCCATGTTAATTGCAGTGCCGCCAGAAGAATCTTGAATAGTATCGACTTTGATTATGCTAGTCATCCTGTTCCCCTATCCTACCAAATATCCACAAAAGCTACGATAAGAACCATGAACTGGCCCTTGGTCGCCAGCTTGTGTATCATAAATGACTTCGACATAATCAGCCGCCGCAAGAGTAGCAATCATTGCATAGCTAGTTCGGGCGTATGTTTCAGCTTCATTGAACATTTCAGACCCAATAAAAGTGTTTCCATTTTTTCTCAGTTGGGTGCGTAAATAGTTGTTTCCGTTAGACATGGCTGTATAAAAGAAATAATAGTCTCCTGCTATTGGGGCGGTGAAACGATAGGTGCTTGTCGAAAAACAATTTCCCACATTTACATCTGTTGCGGTAAATTGCATTACCGCAGGGCCAGTAGCACTTTGTGTAGCACCATCACGAGCAGAAAAACGTGGAAGTGCAGGTTGCAATACCCGCCCACTACTGTCAATAGTCATAGCATCTGTGCCGTTGGTGTGCTGTATTGTTTGTACGCCTAGTTCTGATGCCATTTTAGTCGCCTAACCTTATTATGCCTATGCAACCGCCATTTGCTGTAAAGCTATTACCAGTGTTTTGATAAACGGCAAGTTGAAGATAATCTGATGTTCCATTAAAATGAATAACACTAAAATGAATTGGAAAATCTAAGGTACAACTACCAGCGTAATTCCTAATCCCGCTATTTGAACTCCAACTACTTCCATTTTTATAAAAGTAAGTAATAGGTGTAAACCCAGCCGAACCTGTGCCTGACGCTTGTGCATTACAAAAACAAAAATATCTACCCGCAACAGTGGGCGTAAGCCTGTTGTTTGATGCCACTGTTACTTTATGACTCGCATGATTTGTAGTGCTTAAATTAAGAACTGTAATGGTGTTATGACTTACCGTAGTGCTATTTACGGCATTCCATCCATACACCGCGCTTTTGCCTGTTAGGGCTGTAACAATAGAAACAAATCCATTGCTATCAATCGTTGCTCCACCCCCAGCAGAAGTTTTACCTGAAATTTCGTCTACGAGTATTTTACTAGACAACGGTCAATACTCCATTAACGGTGATTGTAGCGGAGATAGTTATTGGCCCAAACGCCCCTGCGTTTTCTGTAGAAGCTACAGTCAGGTTGCTGGTAATGCTATTAGCGTTTGTGCGAAACGGGTTAGTGGTGGTTGATGCCGCAATGTCTGCGTTATGCACACCGCCATCCTTAATCTGATTTGTATCAATCGTGCTAAGTGCCATCAGGTAATCTCCAGTACAGATAGAACCGCATCACAAGAATTGTCTTGTGACGCATACACTCGCAATACATCTCCAGCATTCATAACAATTTTCTGGTCACCACCAACCACAACAAGTGACGAGCCTACAGGAACGATTGCGTCTTTCACAATGTGTCTTAAATTAGTTGTGCCACTTATACCGCCATCGTGAAGTTCAACCGTGACAGTAATTGATACCGCCAGTATATTAGCAATGTTAAGACCAATAATTGTGGTTTCTGTGGTGGGCGAAGAAGGACAGGTGTATAAAGTCGTTTCACCTGTTGATGCAGTGTCAATATTTTGCGCCGAAAATGTTTTAAATGCGTTAGCCATTTTTCTATCCCAATGCTATTGCGAATGCCAACGCATTCGGGTCTTGTTCTGTAAAACCTTGCACCGCATTACTTGCATCCAAGAACACAGCCTTTTGTGCTGGCAACGTGCAAAAAATAGTGCGAGTTCCTGATGTCCAATTAACAGCGCTATCAGAGTTACTAGACTGTAATATTGTGGTGCGGGCTAAGGTTGTGCCAGATGCAGTGTATGTTCCAATGCCAATCTCAAAGTCAGTTCCGTCCGTGCAGGCATAATAGGTAGTGTTAGTATTACCTATTTCACTAAACGCCTCAAAACCAGTTACCGCACCAGCAAGCGTATAAGTGCCTGTTCCGGTGGTGGTAGTGGTTTCTTTTATTCTGTCTTTAAGAACAAGCGCCATTACTTCAACTCAATTTCAAGATTCCCAGCGTTGATACGGAAGATATCGCCCGTAGCAATAGTCTTTGACGCATCCAATGCACCGATAAACAGAACATTACCGCCACTGCCTTCTGTTACCAGACTAGCGCTTGCGTGGGTTGCTATAAATGCGTGTGTAACTGTATTGCTTGTTCCGCCTGACGCCGCAAACTCTACATTGTTAGTGTTTGTAGCCTTTTGAGCCTCAGTGGTATCTGACGTTACGGTCCAGTTTGCCGCTGTAACTTGCAATCGGGCATAGTTTGAAAAAGTAGCCTCTGTAATTACAGGGGCGTCTGTTTCGCCAGAGGTATTATTAAAGTTAGATACCGCTGTTGCCAGCCCAACATATATGCTGTCACCGGGTGTTGAAAAGGAACCAGCGTTATTCTTGAACAGAAAGTTAAGTAACTTATTCTCAAGAAACGTGGTTGCCGCGTTACTCGTTGCCATTTCTTACTCCTTATGTGCGAGGACGCTTTGGCAATCCCTGCCTGTAAGCGTCATCATTTTCCCTTGCTTCAGCAAGGTCCTTTAATCTTGTCATTGCCTCTTGGAAACGACCATCATACATAGATATAACATCCTGCTCACCCTTCATGTAAATATACGCCTCTATCAAAGAGCCGTAAAGAAGGGCATTGGAAGCATTCTTGCTCAACCATGTATACTCACTGTTTGCGCCAGCAGTCAGGCTTGCTGGTCGATAATAATAATGTAACTCCACAGCATACGCTTGGTCCGGTGTTGGACCGACTATGAAGTTTGCCTGAACTTGACCCGAAGATGTTGCGGTGGAATCAAAAAAAGCATAATATTTAGGAACGCCTGTTGTGGCTCTATTAGGATACGCCTCTCTAATAAAATTAACGTCTTTTTCTATTAAAAAGTTTTCATTGCTTGCGGTGGTTATAAATAAAGAAAAAGGAGCAAGAAAGTCTGATGGAGTAGAAAGGTACTCGTTGTTTTGTGTAAGCGCAGATGTGGCATTTTTTCTAAAGTTTTCTAAATCTACGTTTGAAAAAATACGGTCTTCAGCAGAGCGAATAAACACAGGCAGATTTGTTACGAAACCCGCTTCATCGTTCTCAGTAAAATCTTGTATAGCCTGCTTTAGCTCTGCATATGAATAAGACATTAATCAATCCTGACTACCGCTGTTCCTGATGCCGAAGCGGGTATTGTTATTGTAAATGTCCCAGACGACACTGTTTGATTAGAGCCAAAAGAAAAAGCCGCTACCGCTTTGTTTGATTTGCTGGAGTTGTAAACAAGTGCGCCGTTTGCAGTAAATGAGGCGCTTGTCCAAGAAGGGTCATTAAAATCAACAATGGCAGATGTCCCATCTGTGGTTGGCGCGACCACAGTCAACGTAACGCCGCCAGCGCTATATCCCGAACCTGAAACCTCGTTAGATGTAGAGTAAGCAGTGGTAGAGGCGTCTAGACTTGCACTGCTGGTAAACAGAGCAATTTTAAATGTATCTGATGTAAAGTCATGCGTTGCTTCAAAAAGCTCTTTTTTAAAACTTGTACACATTGCTGTAGTTATAGCCATTTTAAAATCTCATCATACTATTGTTATGTTTCCAACCATACTGCTGTGGTTAGTGCATTGATACACCAAAGATGTATCGCTTGGCTCATGTGGAACGATAAACTGAGTCAGCCCAGTTGTTGAGTTGTAGTTATCTGTTACCCCGGCTGTAAAGGCAGAGCCACCATTAGATGTTCTAATCTGCAAGGGGTGACTGCCTACATTAGCGGTGTTGTCAATTAAGTAAGTATGGCCTTTATAAAAAGTAAAGTTTGGGTTATTGCCTGAAGTAGCCCCCGGACCAGTAAATGTGTAGGCCGAGCTTCCACTTGTACCAGCAGTATACTTTGTTACTGGCCCTGTGGTTTCATCATTCAACCTTATCCAAACGCCGCCATGAGCAAAATAAAAGCCACCTGTGGCATGAACATGAGCTACGGCCCCATGATAGGTTGAGGCACTTGGCAAATCAGTAAGAGCGCCATAATAAAAGACAATTTTATTTGCGCCAGAGTTAACATCAAAAAGGCCATTAGCATCTATGATATCAGTTAGCACACTAGAACTGTTCCCCAATGCCGCATAAATCTCATTGAAGTTATCATTTATTTTATCTGCACCAACACGAAGTGTGTCACCACTTCCGTCATTTGCGCTTGAGCCAATTCCTACTGTTTGCTTTGCCATTTACCCCTCGTCAAAGGTTTTGTTTGTAGAATCAAGTGTAACACTTGTAGAGTCGTAGGTCGATGCCGCGCCTATTGACATATTTCCTGCCGCACCAACCCCAAATACCGCACTAAGTTGTAAGGAAACATTCTGTGCAGGTACAGGCGCTCCGCTTGTTGTTACTTCTCCTACCCTGCCAATACCAAATCCTACATTGACTTGCGTTAAAGTAGACACATCAAATGTCGGAAACGTAACTGTAACCGAATCCGAAAATCTATCAGGCCTTGCGTTAGCTAGTGATTGTGGGTCATCTATACGCAATCTTCCTAAAAAATTTTGCGGGTGGTCAGGGTCAGCAACGTCAACGCCGACCCTTAAACCAGTTCTAACTCCGTTACGAACTTCGGGGATAAGCTCAGATAATTTATATCTAAAGCCCGTCCTGTCACAAAAGCCAAAAGCATATTTTCCTCTAGCTAACGGCATTGATTATCCAGCGCGACCGAAGCGCTTGCCCTTTGTGGCCGCACCAGCGCCACGAACCGTACCGCCAGATTTGTACCCCTGTACTTTTTTCATAGAGCCACCTGCCTTTTTACCAAACAACCTAGAAAACAAAGACTTTTTCTTTGGCTTCTTTGCATTATCCGCCTTCATTTGAGCAATTAGCTTGTCCTTTTTTGCCTTTGGAACAGCAGAACGAGAGTCCTTTGCCGCCGCCGCCTTCTTAGGCGTTGGAGAAGTTTGAGCGCCAGTATTCTTAACCTCATTACGCATGGCGCTAGTTACTGCGCGTTGCTGTCCTTTGTCCTTGGACCTCATCATGTTCATTTGGGTTTTAGACATACGGGCGTATGGGTTTTTAGTTTTAGTATTTCCCGGAACGCTTTTTGCTTTAGGCATTTTAATTTTTTGGCCTATGCGAATTGCATTGGCGTTTTTAATGCCGGGGTTCGCTGTAAGAAGCGCCTGTATCGAAGTGTTATTGTCTTTTGCAATTTGAGATAGGGTCATGCCCTTTCTAACTTCTACAGGACCACCCTTATTCATCTTGCCAACACCATCTGCGGCAAAGAACGGAACCTTCTTACCACCCTTTTCCACCATCTTTAGCTTACCGCCGCCCTTCTTGCGAAGTGGGCCTGTGCGCTCTGTATTCATCGGATGCTTTGGATTTGCGTGGCGAGGGCGAGAAGGAGGAGCCTTTGGTAACTTCTTCTTTTTTTCTTCACCTTTTTTTCTAATCACTAATGGCATATTAGCCTCCTAAGTAAAACGTGTCGTATGGCACGAACTTGATTGACGATGAGTCTGAGTCTTCCCCTGCGGCAAGCTCAAATTGAAACTCATACTCTTGTTTAAGCGGAGCCACACGCGCCGCTACTTCTGGCTTTTTCATCGCAATGTAATAAGCCAAACCTGACACCAAGCACGGAATAAACCGTGGCGGTACATCCGCACTTGTTCCTATCCCAGACGAGACGCCAGAGATTCCACGAAGGCGGTAATACGAGAGAGTGTACGCGCTATCATCTGGAACAGGCCAGAGAGTAACATTGACAGCCGTTGCTTGACGGTCAACAAATATTTGAGAGGGGCGTCCTTGAGTGTTCTTTGAAGATTGTTGAGCATACGTTGAAACGCTGATACGCTCCAAATTCGTATCCACCTGATTCGTACCCGTTCCCGTTCTAATTTGATGCTCAATGATGTCAATAGTGTCCGTAGGCATAGTGTAAGTTGCTGTGCCTGCCGTAAGAGATAAAGTACCCCCGTCAATGGTCCAGAGATTAAGCCCACGATTCTGCCACTCCAATGTTAATAAATTAAGGCTACGCCTAACTGTTTTAAGGTCGTAGCCAGTTGTCATCTGAAGCCCTGCGCGTTCAAACGCCTCATCAAATAGTTCTGGTAGGTCTGGTGTTACTACAGACATTATTTGACCTTTCTATGTGGCTTCACTTTAGCTCGTATTTTTTTAGGCTGTTTGGCGAATTGCTTACCAGCCTTAGTTGCTTTTCGTTTAGCACGGGTTGTTGCCGCGTACTCTTGCGGCGATAAGGATTTAATGGCGCTTGCAGGTAAATATCTTTCCCCGGTTGCTTTCGGACCCTGTGTCGATGGCTTGCCACTTTTAGTCCTCCATTTTTGTTTCGTCCAAGCCTTTAAACTTTTTTGCGATTTTTTAAGTGCCATCACGAACCAACCATATCATTGAAATTAGTATAACACTTATAACCACTATCCCAAAGGTTACGGCAATCCATGTTAAAATCTCCTCTACTTTTTTCTTTTTTTGTAGCTCTAGCTCTTGTCTTTCTTTTCTTATCTTGGCCTGTATGCGTATTACTTCCTGCCAAGCTCCCACACCGTAATTAAACTGTATAAAGTTGCGAAGCTCCTCTTCCATTTTATCCGCCTTTTTTTTAGCGGCGAAAGTTTGCAATGCCTCTTCCTCAATAGACCCAAACATTTTACGGCGAGACTTGGCTTTTTCATGCCCGCTTTTTACAGCATTGATGGCATTCATCCAGCGCCCCATGTCCTTCGCCATCGACTCTACTTCCTTGCCCATCTGGAAGCCTTTAACAATGGCGGAATAGGCGCTAGAAGCGATACCGATAGCTGAAATTGGGTCCATTAATTTTTGTAGCCGCCTCCCGCCTTTTTGTAAGCAGACGCCATCATTTGCGCTTTTCTCGCTGACCACTGTCCCGGAGCGCCGCCTTTTCCGCCTGCCTTGATTCTATTAAATATACGCTTTCTCATTTCCGGCTTTGTGTAATTCCCAGCCTCGTTTACTTTTGATTTAGTCTTGCCTCCAGATGACATAGGAAGGGCCTTGCCCTTCCGTGAATAAGACCCCTTTCCCTTTTTAGGCGCTACAACCTTGGGCTTGAACTTAGGGTCGGATAGCTTTTTAGCCATTGGATTTCCGCCCCTCTTCATTGCCACTGGCTTTTTACGCCCTTGGGCGCACTTCATCTTTGCCGCTCTCATGCCCTCTCTCCTTGACAACAATCATGTACAACAGAACCGCATTTGGAACACTGCTCATGCCCATGCACAAACACGGTAATTAGCTTTTCATTACATCGTGGACAGTTGCCGCAGTGAACCCTTGTTCTGGTTGTGCTGTCGCTAGTTTTATAAACAGGAACAGCGTATCCATTTGAGCTACCAACGTACATTATGACCTCCTGCTTACTTTTTTTGCTGTTCTGGTCCTTGGAAAAGACCTGTTAAGATTTCTAGAAACCACCCTTAGATTGCTTTTGCTATTGTCCCTTGGGTTTCCGTTCTTATGAGCAACATCTTTTTTGTCACCTCTTTTTACCTTGCCCGCCGCAGTTAATTTTCTACGGGCTGTATTTCTACTGGCACGGCGCTTTTTTTGCTCTGTAGACGAGTGATAATTTTTATACTCACCTTTATAATTTCGCTTCATTTATGAACTTTCTGCACAGGAAAAACAGCCCTTAGACTTGCTCCCTTGTGAGGTTTAAAACCGCCTTTAGGATTTTTCATTAACTTATAAGCAGAGCCATGCTTCATCCAATGAAAACCTTTTGGCGCTGTAACAGTTTTTTTCTCCATTACCTAATAGTTCCTTTTGTTTTGCCTTTGGATGCAATGCCGTCACGCTTTTTCTTTACAGCGCCACCACCGTACATTCTTTGCATTTGTTTCATTTGGTCAGCTTCGATACCCTTTTTATCTTTATCTTTTCTTTGATTTCTAGCAATCATACCAGAAAGCCCAGCCGCACCGCCCATTTTACTAAGAACATCTGATATTGGACCCCTGCCCTTCATAACGCTGTATAAAGGAGAAACTGTTTCCAGTACCTTGCCCATGTTGGCCTTTATTACAGGTTTTTTCTTTTTTCCGTATTTCACTTGCTTCTCCATAGAGGTTCTTGAGATTGTCATTTAACACTTCCACCGTCTTCTAGCTTGACGCAAGCGGCTGTTTGGATTTTTTGCCGCTTTAGGAAATTTCTTCATTTGACCAGCAGAACGAGCGCAGAAAGACTTACGTCTCTTTGCGTCCTTGCTTCCTTTTTTGACTTTACCAGTAACAGCAGTTTTTAATTTACTGCCGGGGTTTGCTTTTCTATAAGCGGCAACACCCTTTTTGGTCATCCCCGCCCCACTTTTAGTAGAGCGGAAATTACCTGATTTTACGGATGTCTTTATTGGGGTTTCTCTTTTTCTAGGCATAGCCCACCCCTTATGACATGAACACCGTTACACTAGAACAAGCAGTCAAATCTAAATATACATCTGACTCAAACAAAATACCATTATCTGGGATGTTTACAGAAAATGTACTAGATGTTCCAAATGCAACATCTAATAAGGTTGTGCCGCTAGAGCCGCCATCTTTTAAAACAACTTGAGGGCTACCAGAACCAGCGGTTACAACCTGTATTTGGCGAACTCTTGCTCGGCCAGCAAATACCACAGCATCTGCTGTCTTAGTGACTGCAAATACATCAGACCTACTCATATCAGCCTCCTACGAAGCGTCTGATGAACTAGAAATACCCATGAACTTCAGAACAACAGTTGTGTCTGCTCCGGGGTCACCAGAAAGAACAACTTCAACCTCGTCTGCTGTTGCTGTAGCGGCTGTGGTTGTGCCACCAGACATACCCAATACACCATTACACGGGAAGAAGCCTTTAAATCCAGTTGCATTTACTGCCGCAGTAATGCCGTCAACAAATCCATCTGTATCTGCGTCTGTGCCGATATCAACTAAATTTACGTTGTTAGATGCCGCGCCAGTACAGGCGACCATAACAGCCATAGGAATAAAGTTTGATGGAATGCCAATAGCTGATTCTTTTCCTGTAGTAGCACCGTTAGCAACTGTAACAGTTGCGGTGTAAACAGAAAGTGTCATCTCACTGGTAAGGTCACCAGTTGTTGCGCTTTTAATAACATTCTTGAAACCGTTTTCTGAACGGACGGGACCGTTAAAAGTAGTATTAGCCATAGGAACTCCTTGTCTTGGCTAGTGTCAGTCGCAGTATACGACTGTCAAGGTTCACAATCATTATACAAAAAGAAAGGGCGGCCCGGAAGCCGCCCAATCCAAAAGTTTGTACTCTGGTACAATTAAGCTCCGGGAGAACCGTACATACCAAGTGGGTCAGAAACACCGAAGCTATAACGCTCACGAGCTTTATAGCGAACATTGCCTGTATCAAAGTCACCATCCATAGATGTTGACATTGGTGTACGGACAAAGTGCTTCATGCCGTTTGGCACGTCAGTTGTCAGGAAGAAGGCATCAGTGTCAGTCAAGTAGTGATTGACGCGATGGCCCTCTGGTATTGAACCATTTGAACGAAGAGCATTCAAATCGTTGTCTGCTGTGCCAGTACGCAATTCTGTCTGCAATAGACGAGTTGCCACAAACATCAATGCAGGCGGAACAATCAACTTTCTTGGACGAGCCGCAATCAACAATCCGCGTTCGTCAACGAAAGCGGCAATATCAATTACCATTTGCTCTAAAGAAGTTTCGTTCAAATCTGCATTAGTAGCTAGGCGATTTGAATTGGACCCACCCGCAACAGTTGGGTGAGCGGTATTGAACAATGAAACCCCATCACCTGAACTAAAGGTGGTGAAACCATTGTTCAGAAGCGCGGCGGCTTTTACCTGCTTGGTATAAGCCATTGCTCTTGCAAGAGCCTTTGTATAACGTGCTGAAAGCGCATCATACAAATTATCTTCCATTGCTTCTTCAGTTACAGAAAAGCCCATTGCCACAGTTTCGTGGTTGTAACGGGCGGTGAACGATTCCTGCGCGTTGTCGTAGGAAATCGCTGAACCTTCAGGCTTTACCGGAGCCGCACCGAAACCAGACAGCTTTACTTCTTCCTCGAAGCTACGCTCTGATGTTTCAGTTTCATAGATTTCTGCGTGTTCGTTTTCGTACTTGTCGTACTCCATACCGAACAGTGCATTAAGACCCGGTAACAGTTCCTTAAGGAGTTGTGCGCGTGATATAGCCATTACTTACACTCCTTTACGCAGAACCAGTGGCTGTGGTGTGCTGGTGGTAGTTAAACTTACACACCAGAATCGGGAAAGCAGAACCTTTCTCATCACCTTTATCACCGCCCAAATAATCAAGTACACGAATTGGATTATTTGCGTCAGTGTCAAGTTCAGAGATGTCCAGAGCAACACGGCTAATCTTCAATGAAGTGTTAGGTGCTGTCTGTACAAGCAAACAGTTCTTGCCATAGATATCACCAGTATTAGTTGGCGCACCATCAGCTTGGATGACGAACTCTACACCGGGGTTATCAACAACATAAGCCATTGCATCAGATGCAACGGTTGACGCAGGCCATAACTGTGAAAAAGTTATTTGACCTGTGTTAGGGTCGGTAAATGTGCAACCCATAAAGATACCTACCATATCAATATTGGTTGAATCATCACCTGTGCCGGACTGCTTTTCAATAGTCGTAGCAGTGCCACCGTCTACAAGTTGTACAATATCACCTTGAGCAATATTAGTACCGTAACCGGAGGCTATAGGATACTGGCGGAAAACTTCCTGAGAACCAGAGCCTTGACGACCTATTGGGCGCAGACCGAAGGGAGCGGCTACTGAAGACATAATCATCTCTCCTTCATATCAAAGCCATTATAACAACGGTAAGCGCCTTATTTTGGCTACTTACCAAACGAAGTTTTCGTAGACCGTTCTGGTTGCAGAACAGGCATACGAGAATCAGATTGTCTTAGATAGTTATTATCTACAGACTCTATCTGTTGTGCGTTCATCTCATCGTGAGCATCACGGCGAGATTCCACATATTCGGTTGTATTCTCGCAAAGTAGCAAGCCTCCAACCTCAACATTACCTTCAAATCGAGAGTCGATATCAGGCAACACTTGCAATTCAGGATGGTCCTCTGCCTTGACTGGCGTCCAACCCTCACGAAATTTAGACGACACATTGGTGTTGTCAGCCTGCCCTAAAGTGGATGTGCGTACCCAGCGATATTCAACACCTTCGCGGGGTTCGGGGGTAGGTAACATGGTCGGTCTTTGCCAAGTTTTTTTACGAGCCTCGTTATCACGGGACTTGTTTGAGCGTGGGGTTCTGTCAGACATTAGATGCCTCCTTCAAGAGTTGCGCCGCATATTGTTCTGCCGTGAGGCCAAGGCGCTTGGCGAGAGCGACTTGTGTTGAGGTTAATTGCACTCTGCGTGGTTTCTTTGCACTCCGCTGTGCGGGGGCCACCACGGGGCCAGTTTGACGAACAGGTGCTTCTTCCTCAATTATCTGTTCACCAAACTTGTCTGGAAACCGTTGACGCATTTCTGCATCAATACGGTTATAATACTCATCTGCTTGTGTTTGAGGATTGATTCCCTCTTTCACGAGGCTTTCATGTACCCCAAAAGCAAATCCTGTCATGGCTGTGTCACTGCCAAACCATTCGTTTTTAGATGCCCACGCTTTTGTTTTTGCGTCTGGCTCTGGAACTTTAGCCTTTTGTGCCAGTGGCTCTGGAACTTCCTTGGCCTCTGGTTGGGGCTTTGGTTTGTAAGACTCAACCCTAAATTTTTCATTCTGGAGTGCAGTAAGTTTTTCTTGTGCTTCAATTAACTTATCTGGGTCACCTGTCTCATAGGCTTCCTTATAGTCAGATTTTGCACGGTCTAACTGTGCCGCAACACGGTCCTTAGCCTGCTCAACCAAAACTCCCTCACCCTCTTGAAGGGTTTTACGGAGCTTTTGATTCTCCTCATAAATTTTTCGGGCGTAATCAACGGCCTCATCTTGAAGTCTTGACGCCTCTTCTTTGCGGCGGCGCTCTTCGTGAAACTCATACTTCAGTTGCTTAATGCGCTTCTGCACATTTTCACTGTAGTTTGCAATTTCGTCATCTTCTGGAATTTGCGGTTCAGCATCTTCCGAACGGCGAGGCTTGCCCTTGTCAGCTTCAGGTGTATCGTCAACGATATCAACCTCAAGCTCATTATTTGATTCTAACTCCACCTCAGTGAAGTCTTCTTGTTGTTTTTCGGCTGTATTATTATTCATGCTCTTGTGTATCCCCTTGGGTCATCGACAACAGCCTCAACGGTGTCATCATTAATAAGACGGAACTCCTGTTTTTCAATCTTAAACCGTGTGCCGGAATACGAACGAAAAATTACGAAATCACCTTCTTTACAGTACGGGCCATTAGGAAACTTATCTGTGTCCTTATATGCGTCTGGCCCAGCCTTTACTACAAAACCAATGACTGATGCGGTTTGTTCCGCTTGCTTCAGTGCGTCTGGCATATAAATACCGGCTTCTGTTTTTTCTTTAACCTCAAGTGGCTTTATTAAGAGTTTGTAACCAGTGGGTTCTGGTATCTTGCTGGCGACATTATCGTCAACCGTTTTTTTAGCAGAATACATTTCTGTTCCTTTGCAGTGATTTAGGTTCACAGTACCTTGCAGGTTATCCCTGAAAGTCTCCACAAAACAATATAGCGTAAGAAATGGCTTTACGGAACCCTTACGCCTCTTCTAGTCTTTTCTCCAAATCAAGAATGTCACGTTCTATTAAGGCTAAAGCCTCAACTTTGCCGACAAGGCGGATATATTCTTCATGATTTTGACAGCCGCCGCCAGCCATGTGGTCAGCTATGTCATTCATATAAACTCGAATTTTATCCCTTATCACTTCCAGCATTATCTATCTCCTCTGTAATTTCTTTACCAAGTTCTATACCGTATTTTACGTCTTCACGCTGTCCTTGATAACGAGTCTTAGCTAAATCAACGCCCATTCTTGCGCCATCACGCCGCTCTTCAGATTCAATTCTTTCCTCTTGAACAGCAACATTTGCCTGTGACTTATCCATATCTGCTTGTAGCTTGGCTATGTCAAGCTGTTGTTTGTGTTGGAACTCAGCCTCTTTAAGAGCAATTTCACGCTGTTGAATCTGTGTGAGTGGGTCTTGCTGTTGTTGCATGGCCTGTTCTTGTGCAACCTCTGCCTGATTCTTATTGAGCAGTTTTTCTGCCGCCTGTGCCGCCAAACGAGAAATTTCAATCTCAACATCTTCTGGAAGAGGCTTGTCCTCATTAGGCATACCGACACCAAGATTTTTCTCAATTTCTTTGCGATACTGAAACGCAACGTGTTCTGTTATGTGTGATGAAAGAGCGGCTTGTATTGCGCCAGCAAAAGGAGACTGTCCTACAATTTCTTGTAGTTTAGGGTCTTGTGCGGCGGCGATGTGAACCTGAATATGTGCCTCATGGTCTTGATACTTAAATGCTTTTACAGGCTCTTGTTTTAAGATAGCCATGTTTTCTGTAACTGGGTCAGACGGCGCAACATCTTCTGGCAACTTTACGATTTGGTCGGCGTCTTTGATTCCAAGCACTTCGAGCATTTGACGATGCAACTGACCCATGTTGTAGAGATTCGGAGCCTGTTGAGCAAGTTGCATAGCCGCTTGGTATTGCACGACTCTTTGCGACATGGTTGCGGCATTGGGGTCTGAAACCGGGATAATATCAACCCTATCATCAAAATCCTCCTGACGGTTAAAGTCCCCATCTAACTCATATGAATATTCTGGACCCATGTAATCTTTGATTACCTTACCCAGTATCCTTAGTTCCTTTTTAAGGGCGGCGTGAAGACGAGCCTGTACACCAGACATCACCTTCATAGAGCGTTCCATTAGCGCGAGCGTAGTTCCGACTGGAGCTTGCGGGTTGAGGTTTCCAACTTGTACATCAGCAACGGAGCCAATCCTTCTCCCCTCTTCCACGATATTTCCAAGCAGTTGGTATAATACCGATGATGGTTCCTTGTAAGGAAGGAATGCAATCGAATCCCGAATTGCACCACCCGGAACGTCAACATCGCGGAATTCGCCCGGCATGAGAGGCGAATCGTCACCTTTAATACGCAATCCGCGAGCCTTAAGACCAGCGGGGAGATTAGAGAGTGTACCCGCATCAATAAGTTGGCGCAGAATACTTGTGGCACTTTTAGCAAGACCACCAATAAGATGAATAAGACCTGTTCCATAGAACCCAAGTCCCGGCAAGTATCGGTAGTGAACAAAGTGCGCTCTTTTACGCTTCTTAATATCTTCTTCATACCAGTTCCTCCTTATAGACAAAATTGTCAAACTGGACTTATCAACAGTTACGACATAGGGACGAGCTATACCATCTGGGTCATCGAAAGGCTCTGGCAAATTTAGGTCAGCATGAACCTCAAGGATGGTGTGCCTGTCGTCATCCTCCAGAACGGCGGTTTCTCCGTCAATCTCATCGTACTTTTCTTGGATGTCTGAATAGTCTGGCTCTGGGTCAGGTAACTCAACATCAAGGTAAAAGCCATTAACCTGAAGCTCAATAATCTCATTTGGTGTCTTTTTCATAACATGAGTGTAACGAGGTGCGGTGGCTAAATCAGCCGCGCCATAAGAAACAACAAAGTCTTCCGCAGGAACAAACATTGCCGCAGGACGTTCATTAATTGGGTCGTAGTAAACTTTTTTGAAAGCAGAGCCTGCTAAAGGCAAGCGAAACAGCATTTGTTCTGTTTCATCACGATACTCACTCATCTCCTCAGTCAGAAGATAATTCATTTCATTTTCAACGCGAGTAGCCTGCTCCATTTTTTCTGGGTCGCGCTTACCAACAACCTTTGTTCTTACGGGACCAGACGCAGGGAATATCTCACCCATGGCCTGAGCCTGAAAGCGGACGACTGCTTCAGTCAGGACAGGATGAAATACACCAGCCGCACCAGCCCAAGGCTGTGTACGCTCTTCAATTTTCATGCCAAGAAGGTCTAGCCCCTTAACGTAAGACCGCGCCCACTCTTTACGAGACTGCCTATCCGCTACAAAATCATCAACGATTTCAGATGCAAGTGATTGCAAGTCACCGTCTTCAATAAATTCAGCAATATTACCGTCATGCTCTGGCCCCATAATCTCTTCGGCCATTTCGCCAGTAAAGTCGATAACCATTGACTCACCTTCAACGGAGATGCCAACAGCCTCTGGATTTACAACTTCAACTTCAACTTCACCCGTACCTGCCATCTCTAATTCAGCAGGAGACATTTGTTTTTCTACAGCCATAATAAATTCCTGAGTTAGTCGTCCTTCTGCATGATAACAGAATACCTAGCGTGATGGGAGCCTGCAAAGTCTGAGACTACCCTCCAGCCCTCTTCTTGATATTTTTTTACTTCTTTGTGCGAAACATATCGTAATGTACGTTTTTCAGTAATATTCAACTGGTCTTCTGTATTTTTGTTCGTCATCCCAATCATCCATAGAGCTTCTAATCCAACCACCCTGACGGAATCTCAGTAATGCTTGCGTTGTTGAGTCAACCAAGTCATCATTTTCTCCCGCAGGAAATGCCGCGCACTCTTCAATAACTTCTTCAGCCCACCTTGTGGCCGGACACCATATTACACCAGAAGCAAAAAGGTCACTGACGGCATTAACTCTTGCTATCTTATCCTGTCCACGAGACGGTGTAAACTCTGTAACAGGAATGCCCATAGCTCTAAGTTCAAAAATCAACGGCGCACCAGAAGCCTTTTTCTCTACGACCATTTGGTCGGGTTCATATTCCCAGTATTTGTCATACGCGGCACGTTTTAACTCTGGAAATTCTAACTTCTCTTTGTAGGCATCTAACAAAATTAGATTAGGCACTGTTTCGCCATCTTCGTTGGGGTGATTAAAAACTCCCCATGTGGTGCAGGCAGAATAATCCGCTCGTTGCGTTTTCAAAAACGCTGTGTCCCAACTTTGTATAATTGCTTCGCACGGTGGCGGGCTTTCATGCTCCCATTCCTGCCACCATTCTCGCTTAATAAGCGCCCCCTCTTCTGCTGTGGGGTCTTGCTGATACTGTGCAGACCACTTCGATACAGGCAGTTCTGCTTTTAGCGCCTGCAACTGGTCTAAAGGCCAAAACTCAGGCCACAGTGGTTCTTCTGACGGAAGAATTGCCGGAAGCTCAATTACCTCCCAATCATCTGCACCCTCTCTTTGTGTGGCTGATTTAATTATTTGTCCCGTTAAGTCACGCACTGACCAACGAGTCATAACAATTATTATCGCTCCTCCCGGTTGCAATCTTTGACGAGGCCCTGAAGTATACCATTCGTATACTTTGTCGTAGACATCTGGGTTGTAAGCCCCCAATGCCGCCTCCTGTTCCGAGTGTGGGTCGTCAATAATGAGAACGTCAGCACCTTTACCAGTAACTGCACCGCCGACACCAATCGCAAAGTAGTCTCCTTTTTTGTTTGTATTCCAACGGCCAGCGGCCTTTGAGTCTGCGGAAAGAGATATTCCGGGAAACACCTCTTGAAAATCCTCTTGGTTAATTAGGTTTCTAACCTTACGGCCAAAACCCACAGCAAGCTCCGCAGTATGTGCGGTCTGAATAATTTTTTTCTCTGGGTATCTTCCAAGAAACCATGCAGGAAACAGATATGATGCGAACTCCGACTTGGTGTGTCGTGGCGGCATATTGATAATTAATCGTTTTAGCTCTCCATTTGCCACACGCTCAAACGCATCAGACATAATGCTGTGATGACGCCCAGCAATAAACGAAGGCCACATTCTTTTGACAAAGGTTATGAAGTCCGTTCTAGACGACTCTTTTACCTTTGCTTCTTCTAACTCCTCTAGCAGACCAATAATCTCTTGCCTTTGCTGTACAGGCAACTGAGATATTTTGCTCATAACTAACGCGGAGTTATTCATCAGACACGCATCTATTCAACAAAACTGATTTAGCAAGCTCTAATAAAAATACCATATCAGGGGCTTTGCCATGAGATGTAGCCATAAACAGATTTCCCTCGTCTGTCCAGCCAATAACCATAGCCTCAGTCATGGTTACCTCTTCCTGAAGAACCCCCAGCATTTCTTTTGGGTCTAATTCAGGCTCTTCATGTATGGATGGGTTACCCGGAAATTGTATTATATTTGTCATCAAAACTCCCTCTCCCAAAAAATGACGGTGGGGGAGCAAAGGGAGGATGCTCTACCCCACCGGAAGCGCCGGGAGACGTTGCGCTTCAAATTTCAGTATATAGTACATTATGTACTTTAACTAGAGATATATATAATATATAATACTAGTATGTACTATATAGTACATATGTACTACGGTACATTTTACCGGACCAGACAACTCTGGAAGCATGGTAGGGAGAGCGGCTTTGGCTTTAATTGTAGAAAAAAAACCTACAGTATATAGTTATCATGAACCGGAAAAGTCAGAGCCGCAACACCCTTCTAAAGAAAAAGGGGGAGAGGCTAATGATGACACAGAACAAATCGACCTTGAAGAGTGCATCGCAAACGCGGGAAGTCTGCGATAAGTGTGATGAAACGGCACTCATTAAAACTTACGGCAAAAATTTATGTGCCAATCACGGTCTTGAATATCTAAAAGACTTAAACAAAATCAAAAAACACGGGATACCCTTCTAATGAAAGAATTTGCTCTTGTGATAAGTATGTGGGGCCACACAGGTGTTGAATGGGAGTTTGTAGGCAATCAATCCATTCTAAGAGAAACTCTATCTCAGGAACAATGTGAGTTTTTATCTCACGAAGAGATGTGGAATCACGAAAATGAAAACAAGTATTACAAAATACTTATTCAGTGCTACCCAACTGAATGTGCTGGTAAGGAGACTTGTTAAGTGTTTAAGGCAATTATCGTAGCTTGTCATATAGCTGACCCAACCAACTGTATAATTATAACGGACCAGCGTGGGCCATATGACACAGAAGATAAATGCCAAGCTAGAATCGAGGAAATGATACACGATTCAATTTCAATATTTACGATGAAGCAATGGCCTATGATTTTTAAGCTAACAAGCTGTGTACACCCAGACGAGGCAGTATTTACAAATGTCAACACTACTGACCAATATTCCAAACGCTAAAGTTTATGTTCGTAAAGAATATCTCATGGACCATCAAGAGGGGCATGGTGAATTTGTTGAGGGGCATTGGGTAACGGCGAAGTCCATTCCCGGCAGAGCCTTTTACTTCGAGACTTATCTGCCCCATTACGGCGCTCTGTACGATAAACTGCCGATTAGTGCCTTTGTATCAGAGCCTAAAACGCCAGAACCTGACCTGTCCCTGCCCAATCTGCAATTCTGGAACTGCATGGACTACGGTGTCACGTCTATTTACAAGCAATTCATTGGTTCTATGGATTTTGAGGTCCGAACGCGAGATGAGGGCAACTTTTACGGCACATATATCTGTACACTAGACAATTATCACGCACAGGCAGACGAAATAGACTACTCAACGTCCGAAATCCCGGAAGAACACAAGTCATTTAACCTGATAGAGCTAGAGAACGGGCAATATGCACTGTACCCTAACAACAGAATGCGGGTATATGACAACTCCCTGACGCCAGAGAACCCATCAATGCCCGATTTCAAGGTATCTACCGACTATTATCAGGTAGAGGCAGGTAATAAGTACAGACTAGGGGATACAGAAGAATACTTTTATGAAAAAAAGTAGTAAAATTTGTACGAGGTTAGGAATCCTAGGGAACTTATCCTGAAAAACACCCGGAGCGTTTTAAATAAATTGTATCCTAGTACAAATTAAGGGGGGGGGTCAGTGTTTTGTAGGCTCTTCCATTATCTCCCACATCATCCACGCATAGTTCATCCTATCATTGACCTCAAACGACAGCGCTAGACGCCCCTCAAGGCTCATAGAGCGCCATTCCTGCTTCTCACGCTCCGTCATACCACATTTAAGACAAAGGCTCTCTTCGGGCTTTCTTGGGCCTCTATAGTAGCACTCCCCTTTGCAGGGTTTGTAATTCATAGAGTAATCGGTTGTGTAGAACATCATGTATATAACGAGCCTAGCACAGGCATCTATCACGGGTGTGGGGGTAGGGTGGGGTCACGCCCTCGTACAAATTCGTCAGGGGGCGGTCACTCACCCATCAACACCGCCAAGCGCCGTTGCAGGTCGGCCTCAATGTCGGAAGCAGTGCGGTCAGACTTCTCTTCTGTCTCTATCCTGTCGCTGAACATAGCCACAGACTTGCCCAGTGCCACCAGTGCGCTAACCCGTGACGTATCACTGCCACCCATTGCCTCTTCTTTGAGCCTGTCAGTCACCCAGATTTTCAGTCTGTCTTCGTCTGTCCGCTTTCGTGCGGTGATTTCGTCAGTTATGGCCTTTATCCTAGTTGTGACCTTAGTGTTCTTTGTCGCTAGGTTTGAGGCGTTAACCCATACAGTAGAAGGCTTTGTGCCTTCCTTGACGTTATATGCCGTTTTATAGGCGTCAGTCAGTGTCTGGCCCTGTGCGACTAGCTGACAGAAGTGTTCTTGTTTAGCTGTTAGCTTGTCCCCTTCATCTGACACTATTGTCAGGTGTGGATGTTTGTCTTTATCTTTGCCCATGTCTTTACCCCTATGAAGTGCCGCAACTATGCGCTATCGCTTGGTCGGGCTTTTTGAAATTGTACTACCATACAAATATACCAGCCCAGACACGCTACCACCACCCAGCATTCTGTTCCTGTTTCGTTCTGCTTAACCTATTTTTAGTTAAACAGGCAATGTTCTTGCTTTGTTCATGCCGTTTAAACGCTCTAGGAGCTTCTGTGAGAGGTTTTAGGTATTTTTGCTAGGAAACATACACGGATAGTCGCTGACAGCGCTCTGTGAGCATTTTAGGTTTTGTCAACACTTTTAAGCATTTTAAGCGTCAATAATCCGACACACCCCAAAAAGGGTTTTCTGCATATATATAGTGTCGATACACCCCGTAATTATTTTAAACTTTTTTTGTACTATAGGACTTTTTAGTGTTGACAGTGCTTTTACAAGAGTCCATATAAGGGAAGGTTGCTCGCGCAACCGCTGGGTCAGCCCAGCACCTCACAGCCCCAGTTTGGCAATCGGGTTTCTGGACTTCTTCACCCCCAGATTAGGTTATAAAATCGCCTTGGTCGGCTTCCTAGATTTTGAGTTCCAAGCTATCTGGTATCGCTCTGAGATATCCGACACGCTCCGCGCTCCACCTCGACACTACGGCTGGCTGGTGCGGCGCGACAGTTCACTGTCGGTGAGGTAGGGGTTCACGCCACTAGCTGTACGGTTCTCAACACTTTGAGATTAGGCGGTGCTGATGCCGCCTACCTGTCGCTGGGCATTGGTAGCCCAGCCTGACGAGTAACCACGAAACAGGAGCTAACATGACACAGCCACAACCTGCTTATCTTTATTCACTCGCTGGTGTTTCATTTTATGAACACCCCACAATGGGCGATGAACACCCAGTGCTGGTGAAACACAACGGCAAGTTTTACAACACAGGGTATTATGACCCTGACCACGGTGAAGCACTTGAGATTAAGGCGAAACTTAAAGCAAAGGGGAATAAATAATGGTTGAATATTTCCACATTTATGTAAACGGCGGCCTCACATATGTGGGGCTGGTTTTGTCTCAGGCTGTACAGGTCATGGACAAGTTAAAGGCTGATGGCAACAAGCCAGTGATGAAATCTTATATGCTTGACCCTGCCGTACTCGAGGCAATGTCGCAGTCATATGATGATGAACGCTATGGAGCAAAAAATGAAATCGTCAAACAGTTTGCTGAAAAGCAAGGCTTGGACGTTCATGAAATCAAAATGTAAAAGCTACCTGATGATGGGCGCATAGGACACGCCCGAAACACCGCGCCCTGCGGTGTCGTAGCGTCCGCTACATATCAACAATCTTTTGGAGTACCAAATGCAAAAATCTACTTTCGTAATCGCAGACAGCAACCTTAACACTATCGCTTCTAATGAAAAGCGCATTGGCCTTTTGAAGGGTGATGCTAAAGAGGCAAACGGTGAGGCTCAAACACTCAAGCTAAACAGCTACTGCCAGCTAATATCTGGCATTGCTGGAGCGCCTATGACTTCCAAGTCCAACCTGCCAACCGCAGTTTCATCCAGCCTTAAGGCTGACCTGATGGACATCGGTGGCCTGACTGAGGGCATGGCAAACAAAATGGTTAAGAACGCAGTCGGCGCTCGTAACGTGTTCAAGATTGGCGGTGATAACATCACCCCTGAGATGGTTACCCAAGTCTTTGAAGAGCAGGGTATCTCGTCTGAGGCCAAGCTAATCAAAGCAGTGTCAGGTGATGATGCTAAGTCTAAGGTTCAGCTTGCAGTGGACAAGATTGCTGGCAAGCGCTCTACCAAAAAGAACAACAAGGGCGAGCGTGTTGACGGTGACAAATGGCTGGGCGGTTTCACCTATGATGAAATCGAAGAGTTCCAGTCAGTGCTGGCCGATGCCCTGCGTGTTCGCGGTGAGATGGAAGCCGCCGCACAAGAGGCGGCAGACAAGGCTCAGGCTGAGAATGATGCGGTCAACGAGATGACTGCCCAACTTGAAGGTCAGGCCGCTTAGTGCGGCCTTCCCCCCCTTTTTTCAACAACGCATCGGGAGTTTTATTATGCGTATTTCACAAGCAAAAGCTATTGTCGAGGCTTCAATCGACAGCCAAATCCAGCACGTCAATGGACGTGATGCTCAACGCCCCATCGCCTACCTTGTCGGTGGCGCTGGTCTAGGTAAAACATCAGTCGTTCAGACTATCGCTAATGAACGCGAGGTTGGCCTCAATATCCTATCGCTGGCTCAGTATGATGCTGGCGAGTTGGCTGGCTGGCTTGTCGCTGACGGTGACAACATGAAGCGACTACGGCCTGACTGGATGCCAGCCGATGGCGAGGGCATACTGTTTTTGGACGAGTTGCCGCAAGCACCTGTCTCTAATCAGAACATTGCCGCACAGTTGGTCAATGAACGCCGTATCGGTGAGCATCGCTTGCCTGACGGCTGGTCAATCGTATGTGCTGGCAACCGTACCAGTGACAGGGCTGGCACTAACAATATGCCAAGCCACCTCAAGGATAGGCTGTTGTTTGTCGAGGTCGATGCTGACCTAGAGGATACTGTAGCCTACATGAACAGCGTTGACGTATCACCGCTAGTCACTGGCTTCCTGCGGTTCCGCCCTGAGTTGCTTCACAAGTTTGACCGTGATGCTAATTCATGCCCATCACCTCGCTCATGGGAGCGTGTTGATACCATGATGAAGTGGGGTCTAGATGCAGTGAATGAGCAAGAGGCTGTCGCTGGTCAGGTTGGACGTGGCGCTTGCGCTGAGTTCATGGGTTACAAGCAGATACACGATACCTGCCCTGACATTGACGCAGTGATTGCTGACCCTGACAACGCAGACATCAGTGAAGACCCTGCTGTATGCTATGCGGTGTCTGCCGCTCTGGCTCACAAGGCTAACGACAAGAACATTGGCAACGTCATCAAATACCTGACACGCCTACCGCACAAAGAGTTTGCGGTGTTCGCCGTCAAAGACGCATACAGCCGCAACCCTGCCATCAAGCAGACACAGGCGTTTCGCCAGTTCCTGTTGACACATGGCAAAGAGTTGATGCTCTAACATTCTATGGGGCGGTTCACGCCGCCCCATTTATACCATCGTACAAATTTTTCGGGAGTTCTGACATGGACGCAGAAACAAAAGTTGCTCGCGCAAAGACTAGGCTAGTGCTAGACCACCCATTCTGGGGCAGTCTAGTGCTTGGCACTGCCTTTCATAAGGATGACATACCTACCATGTGTACAAACGGTCAGTGGATAAAATGGTCTGCTGATTTTGTTGATAAGTGTTCTGACAAGAATGTCATATTCACTGTGGCGCATGAGATATCACACATATTCCTCAAGCATTGTGACCCCATCAAAGAAATTGATGGCAAGCCTGTGAATGCTGAGGTTCAAAACATGGCTATGGATTATGTAATCAATCCTATACTCATTGACGGTAATGTTGGTGAGATGCCAGAGGGCGGCCTGTATGACCCCAAATATCATGGCTGGTCATGGCTCAAGGTTTACCGCGAGTTGATGAAGATGGATGAGAGTGACCGCCCCCAGCCACAGCCATGGGGTGGTAATGTCGGCTCACCAGAGGATGACAATGGCAATGAAATGCAAGGCTCAGAACTTGAACAGTTCAACGCCACAATAGACCAGCGTGTGTTTCTGGCCGCTACTGGCGCTCAGTCTGCTGGTAAGTTGCCATCCGCTATCGCTGAGTTAGTCGAGCGTATGCGGCGCTCCAAAGTTGACTGGCGTGATGTGTTCAATCGCTTCATTGGCGGTGACCAGCCTGATGACTACACGTTCCGCAAGCCCAACAAAAAGGTCTGGTATACGCAGGGCATATACACGCCCAGCATTGACAAGATTGGTGTGGGTGATGTCGTGGTTGCTGTTGATACATCGGGGTCTGTCAGCACCGCTGAGTTACAGCAGTTTCTTGGCGAGTTGAACAATATCACCGATGACCACAAGCCACGGTCTGTCACTGTTATCACTTGTGACGCTGATATCAAGTCTGTTGTTCGCTATGAACAGGGCGATATCATTGACACCATTGAGTGCAATGGCAGGGGCGGCACTAGGGTAGAGCCTGTATTCAGATACATTCGCGAGAATGATTTATCAGTAGACAACATGGTTTACCTGACAGACATGGGCATCTGGGATTTTCCAGACAACACGCCTGACTATCCTGTGCTGTGGGTGTCAACAGACCCACAGTGCAATGACGCACCATTCGGTGAGACAACACGCATACAGGTGGCGGCATAGTGCCGTCACCCTTTCATCTAATAGGAGACAACATGAAATACACAATAGAAATGCACAGACGTATGCAATTTATCAAACAGCAAATTGCTGAGTGCCAACGTCAGTGGGCAGATGTAATGCCCAAAAATGTATCTGGGCAAATTGCCAAACATGGCAAGTACAGCTACCGCGCCAAGGGTGAGACAGCTAAACAGATAGATGAAGCAGAAGACTTCCTGAGAAAAGAGACTGGTGGCAGAGATGTCTGGGATGGCGTTTCATCTTACCTGCATGAACTACGCAATAGCATACGCAATGTGCGAAGCGAGTTGCGAGGTGATGTTGAGGAGTATGAGCCTGTCAAACGCGCAGGAGACTACGCTAGAAAACGCGCTGATGACTTGCTATCTAACGCATTCCCACGCACAAACATAGACCTGCATATTGGCTCTGGGCATGAGGTTGGAGCGAAACACAATGATGCAAACGCAAAGTGGAATTTACGCAATGACGTAACAGTCGGCTTGGCGTGGTTCAAGTCTGTCGGCAGACGTGGCCTTGGCTTGATAAAAGCGCCAGAGGGTACACTGTTTGTTCTTAGGTGTAAGCCTCGCTTTGTTCAGTATGTCGATGAGGACGGCATGAATGCCTTTGAGGTTCAAGCTGTCGGGTTCAAGCATGGCAAGTGCTACGACATGAACGGCTGGCTGGTGACCCATCAGTCCAGTGACCACAGCCACAAGTTGCCGTTGGTCTGCAAGCACACTGGTAGCATGGACATTCCACACGCTTTCGGTGTCAATCTGGGCAAGGCTCACAAGCTATTGCAACGGCGCACTGTTGCACACTTAACCAAGCAACTTTGATAAGGAGATTTGTACGATGGTACAAAAACCAATAGTTAATTGCATAGGTCAAATTCAAGAGCAAATTGACAATGCAAATCACGCTGTCACCATTATTTGGGGAACGTGTGAAGACAAAACAGAAACATATGCCTTTGATACAGAAGCAGACAAGGAGATGTTTTTGTTGGGTGTTGATGCCGCCTGTGGGTGGCTTGAGTATCGTATTGAGGGAGATGACGTATGATTAGTTGGCACAATGCACCAAACTACCGATACAACGGCTATCGGTATGTTCCTGATATAGAAGAAGATGACGAGGGCATACGCAAGGCGTGGCACAATGTTTACAAGGTCGAGGACATTGACCCAAACAAAGATGCTCAACACCCTGTGTTGCCTGACTTCACCATTGACGCATCGCCTTACAGGTGGCTAACATATGATGAGTTTACTTATCATGTGGATATGATGAGAGGAAATGTTTATGATGAGTAGGTTTATGATGTGGTGCTACACTTGGGTGCTTGGCCTTGTAGTAATGATGGCTGGCACTGGCGCAATCGAAGACCCAAATGGTCATTTGATTGCTGGTATTATCGTTGCATACACTGGGTGTGGAATGATGATAGTAGCAACCATTCAACTGACCAGAAAGAGACGATAACAGTTACCTAGTGTGGGTTTGTTGACAGGCGGCGTGATGCGTCTGGAAAAAGTTGTGAGGTTACCGCACTGGGTAAGTTCTCCTGACCTCACAACACATCACAAAAACTTGAGTGGGGCGGTTTGTCATGTGCCGCCCCGCTCTGTTCATTTTTTTATTTATACCTTAGTACAAATTTCCTGTGGACTGCCCACCACTGGGAGACATGAACGCCCTTGGGCAAGGCAACCTAATCCCCCTACAAACGGACTGGGGAGAAAGGCAAGGTGATACCTATGGATAAGGTATCGAAAAAGAGGCGCGTAAGTGCCAACATGAAAATTGACGAGCAGAAATCTAGTTTATCCTCGTTAATTTCAAACCCACCTGAGAACACACGCATTATTGAGTTTTCACCAGAACTCGCATCGTATGTTCTTGAAAATCTCAACATCAATAACAGGACAAAGAAGCCAAAGAATATCAAGCGCTACGCTAATGATATGGCAACTGGCAACTGGTCGCTGACAGGGGATACTCTTCAGTTTTCAAAGAAGGGTATTCTGATGAATGGTCAGAACCGCCTGTCTGCTTGTGTCAGGGCTGGCGTTCCTTTTGTCACTCATGTGGCATTTGGGATTGAGGCCACAAGTCGCGTTCATATGGATGTTGGGAAAGTGCGTAACAACGCTGACCTGTTTCATGGAGAGGGAGTGCCTTATCCAAACGAAACTGGTAAGGGTATTCGCATGATTATGGCATGGAAGTCTGGTAAGACTGACGCGAGGGGCATTGACCTCGACTTGCGCGAGATGTTGGAATTATACAACAATGTAATCGACAAGTCAGTTCTTGAACTTTGCATCAAGAAAGCTAAGGCTGTGAAGAGGCACACTTCCTATCCCGAAGCACACCTCATTGCTTTGATGTATTTTGCGTGGAGGCAAGGTCATTCGGAAAAGGTTAAAAAGTTTATGGACGACATGATTGCCGGGTACGGTAACGGCCCCCGGTCCCCTGTTCGTCTATTACTGTCAACCGTGTCTCGTTTGCGTATGGATAGGTTTAATACAATCACACCTCATATGTACGCAATTATGCTTACTCGTTCATGGAATAATTACTTGGACGGCAAGGCATCAAAAGTGTCAGACATGAGTGTGACGCTTGATGACCCCTTACCAGTCGATACATCTATGTAATTGCAAAATTCATGCCAAAAAAAGAGGGGCAGAGTTAGCGCTCTGCCCCCCTGTAGTGTCGGGAGGAGTAGCGACTAAGGTCAGTAAGCCGCTACACTTATGACGTTAGACTATCTAATCCTTATGGTCAACATTAAAACACTCAACCCCTGCCGCCGCATATCCTGCCTTATCAAGATAACTATCCCAATGCTGAGGGCTTTCTATAAGCCTAGCTGTCTTCACCAAGTCCATCATCAGGCCATGGTCAAGAGGAGTTATCTCTTCCCCATCTTTAAGTTTGTGACCTAAGTAAGCAGTCCATAAATTAGCAATGCGTGTCCAGTTTTCCAAAGGTGAGCCGTAGTGGTCACCACGCGCATCTATAATTAACTTTGCTTCTTCCAATAAAATCTTACCTTTTCTTTCCATATCTTCCTCTAAAATGGCACGTCTTCAGAATTGTACGATGGTACATCTGGAAAATTATCCTCGCCACCGATAGAATAGCGAGATGTTACTGGGTTAAAAAACAATTCAGCAACACCCTGTTTGCCCACCCAACTAAAACGACATTTCCAGACGTGAACCTCACTGATTGCATTGTTCACTGGGTCTGGCCTGTGTACAGACAATCCCACATCTGCCTTTGCAAACCAAGCCGCGCTTCCAGAAATATCATACCCCTTTGGGGCTGGCACTTTCCCATCTGTACCGCGCATCATTTTTGTTGGGTGTGCGACAAACCAAAGATGGATGCCATGAGATTGAGCGAATACCCGAAGCTGGGTCAGCATCTCACTAATCCAATCTGTCTCGCTCATATCGCCATTTTTTTGGATGTAATTGTATGGGTCGATGATAGCGCCACGAATGCCGTGTCTCATTACAGCTATCTTCAATCTTTCTACAATGCCCTCTATCGTGGCTAGTGAGCCATCGTTCTGATACAGAAAGCTGAAGTGTTCCCGCACAAAGTCTTTGCCTCTGTTCAATTCGTCAGGCGTGAGCCGTGGCGTTACACCAGTAAAGAACGGCTTTGCAAAGTGCTTGCTAATTAACTTGGCAATGTGTAGGCGAGGCTCATTCTCGAAGGAACAGATGGCAAACTTCCATCCCTTTTCCTCTGCTAAGTTGACCATAATCTGGTCGATAAATTCTGACTTACCTGACGATGGGTGGCCTGTTACCACGGTCAACTGCCCCTCTACAATCGTGTAGTATTCATCCACATTTAGGTAGCCAGTGGACGCACCACTGCCCATTCCCTTTTCATAAATCTCATCCAACTCATCGTAGAAGTGCGAAGCATCGTATAGTCCAGCGACAGGCCATGGTATAATTTTTGAAACAACTTTATCCAGACCTTTACTGCCGTGCTTCAGCAAAACATCATTGGCATCTTTGCAGTCTTCTGGAAATTCAACCTTCCAGCACTTGTCCTTGCCAATTCTCCGCGCTATCTCCTCAGCCATAGCCTGACCAGCGCCGTCAGAATCTGTCGCAATGATTATTCTGTTTGCCTTTTCTATCTTCTTTTTTGCATCCCACAAAAATCTAAACTTACTGTCTTCCTGTGGGTCAATTTTGCCATCCACAACCTTCATCACCGCGCCATTCGGTACAGACACACAGCTTTCAAAGCCAGCTTCCATAAATGCCAGCACGTCCATCTCGCCCTCGCAGATAAAGAGGTCATCTCCTGCCACAACGGAGTCGAGATTAAAAAATGATGCTGGTGAGCCGTTACAAGCAAAACCCTTGTCGGTTATCGCTCTAATTTTTGCGGCATATGTTTGACCTTGATTAGTGTAGGGAAAGACAACACAGTCAGTTTGGCTTTGTACCGCACCGATGTAATGAACGCCAGATTTTATCTTTGCCTTTCTGGCTGTATCCTCAGATATTCCACGCCCTTTGAGCCAGTTTATTGTTTTATCGTTTAAGTCATCCCAGTTATGTTGAACAGCTAGTGACACTTTGTTATTCCTCCTTGCTGGCATATATCGCTCTTCTAACGCCACGACACCATTGGCGTTACAGTGCCAACAGTTATATAAAATACCTTCATCGCCCACCTTCAGTGAAAGTGTGCGCTCTCTTTTTTTCTTTCTTTGGGGTGAGCATATCGGGCAGACGACTTTGTGCTGACCCTCGCCCTTACGGAGTGCCTCTCCGCGAATTAGGTGTTCTGTTTGCATTGTATTTCTCCACGACAACATAACGATATGCCGATGGTCAAATACTGTCAATATCAATTTTGAGGTAAGTTCAATATAAGTACACTATGTACTATAAAGTACATAATGTATTATATATTATATATACAATTAAAATACATTTGTACTATGGTATTATTTTCTATCAATCAAGTCTTTTAATTTACGCCCTTCATATCTGGCAATAGGCTCTTTGGATTCTAGGATATGAATAAAATTATTTTTCATTTTGTCGTAATCTATGTCAGCTAAATCACACACCGTTATAAAGTCTTCTGTATGAATCCACATTTCTATTATTTCACGTTCTTTGGGTTCATTCAGATAGGCATCTGAGATAGCTTGGGATATCACCGCTCTCCAAAGCTGACACTCTGATGATTGTTCTTGGCCTTTCCCTATCAAGCCCCCAGTAAATATTCTTCTGCTTAACCTGTCGGTCATTTTTATAAATTACCCCCTGCATCAAGTCTAATATCAAACTTTCATCGAGGTCTGGCCTCCTAGAAGAATAATAAATTAACATCTCAACTTTTACATCGTTTTCAAAAAGCTCGTCAAGACTTTGACACTGTGCCAAAAACTTTACGGCATAATTACGAGCTTTTTCTGACTTAATGGAAGCTGGACGCCCCCTTATAATCACTATCTTTCGACTATTGGCCTTTGATGCTGGTTCGCCAAATATCTGGAATATATGCTCTTTCATACTAAAATATCCTGTTGACTTGTATATGCCTTAGTGATACAACAAATTGTGAAGGGAGAACGCAATGAAAATTACCAACAGCCACAATCTGCCACAGTCTTTTGTTGATTTTGCCAGAAATGACAAATATAGCAAGGGTCATGCAGATATATCAGTTACAACTCTAATTGATAGCTCAAGAGTTAGGGTCATGCGTGACCACTACCACAATGAGCGCGTAGTGGATGTCGTTGACAACATCTGGGCTTTGTTCGGTACGGCTGTACACCACGTTTTGGAAAGCACTGAGCCGTCCGATGACGTGGTTATTGAAGAGCGTTTATTCACAAAAATAAATGGCTGGGTTTTGTCTGGGGCTGTTGACCATCAGGTTATTAAGGGTCAGACGGTGGAGATTACAGACTATAAAGTTACCAGTGTCTGGTCTGTCATTCATGGCAAGATAGACTGGGAGCGACAGCTAAATGTGTATGCTTATCTGGTTCAAAAAAATAAGGGCAAGAAAGTAAAGAAGCTGTCTATCTGTGCGGTTCTTAGGGACTGGAACAGACGTGACGCACAGAACAAATCAAATTACCCCCAGTCACCTATTGTAATTGTTGACATTCCAATGTGGGATGAGATGAAGCGTATTCGCTACATACATGACCGCATAAATCAGCATCAGAACGCGCAAGTTTTATACGACATGGAAGGTTCGTTCACGCTATGCTCAGACGAAGAGCGTTGGAAGCGTGATGATGCGTGGGCGGTAAAGAAAAAAGGATTAAAGAGGGCCATGCGTGTCTTTGATAATGAAGACGAGTCCAAGAAATTCTCTGAGGCACAGGACGTGTCAACTGAGATAGAACACCGCATTGGTGAATATGTGCGGTGTAATGGCGACTACTGCGGTGTCGCACAATTTTGTTCACAGTATAAAGGAAATTAAGATGAGTAGTGTTTGGGAAACTTTATCTGGCATTGATGTGTCAGAACATACCGAAAAGAAGGGTGATTTAACTTACCTGTCTTGGGCTTGGGCTTGGGGGATAGTGAAAAAGCATTACCCTAAAGCTACGTTCACTAAAAATTTGTACTCTAGTGCAAAGGATGAATTTCCCTTGCCGTACATGATTGACCCAGCAGGGTATTCGTTTGTGTCGGTTACAGTTGATATTGATGGGGAGAGCCAGACTGAAGTTCTGCCTGTTCTCAATCACGCAAACAAGGCTGTGTCACAGCCAGACAGCTTTCAAGTAAATACTGCGCTTCAGCGTTGTCTTGCTAAGTGCTGTGCGATGCACGGCCTTGGGCATTACATCTATGCTGGTGAAGACTTGCCAGAGGGTGTAGAGCCAACAGTCACCGTAGAGAGTTCTACTGGTGAAAAGAAGGATATACAGGGAATGGATACGGTTGCCGCTGTATTCAATACCTTTATTCCTGAGTGTAAAGACTTGGAAACTTTGCGCGGCTTTTGGGGCATCAACAAGGGGGCTGTCGAAGCCCTTAAGAAGGGTGAT
>Ga0098042_1000081_pt1 | contig 31872 bp, 26 predicted proteins | sample 9_EtaG_FD_75066 | JGI IMG/M metagenome (GOLD analysis project Ga0098042, IMG submission 75066) | Marine viral communities from the Subarctic Pacific Ocean - 9_ETSP_OMZ_AT15188 metaG | ecosystem: Environmental > Aquatic > Marine > Oceanic | place: Pacific Ocean | collected 2015-01-10
AGCGCTGCTCAAAATGTTAGAACAGAAGTTCAAACAATAAAGAACAACTCTTAAGTGTAATACACTTAAAATAATAAAGGGGCTTTTAGCCCCTTTTTTTATTTAACAATTCCATCTTCGTCTAGCAGCTTTACCTCTTTCGCCTGTCCAACCTTTTGATCTAGCACAAAATGATTTTCTACGTTTAGCATCTTTGCTACCCTTTTTTAATTTAGACGGCTTAGTGGTGACGGCTGTTTTCAAATTACTTCCTGGATTATTTCTTTTATATTCGTTAACACCTTTCTGAGTCATACCTCCTCCAGCGGCTCCACCTGTTCCAGTTGGATTAGCCTTGTTAAAGTTTTTACCAGGCCCTATTGTTCTACGTGGATCAGCTTTTTTAAATCCACTACCTATACCACCAGCTCTACGTCTACCGCAACTAGTTACTGGAAATGGATTATTTTTTTGTCTATACGCCATAATTATTCTCCGCATTTTTTAGATGGATCATCAACTCTTCTCCAATCTTCTCTTCTAAACCAATCTCTAAGTGTAGCTCCTTTTTTACGAGCACCTTTAACATTTGTTTTAGAGGATCTTTTATATTTACCTTGAGCACCAGAAGATTTTTTAGCAGAAACAAGTTGATCTCTTTTAGATTTACTCATACCGCGAATCTTTGCGGCAGGTAAACAAGTCTTAGTTGTGCCACCACCCTTTTGTTTTTTCATTGGTGTGTTTTTCTTGCAACTACCTTTACTATAAGCCGTTTTGCCGGGAACCGGTGAATAACCAGCCCAACAGCGCTTAGTAAATGGTGTAAATCCCTTAAGTTTAAAAGCCATGTTATTTTTTCTTCATCATTCTTTTAGGCGATGGCTTCATCATTTTCATAGCAGAAGCTTTTAGCATTTTTGCTGGTGAAGCTAATATAGCATCTTTTAATTCTTTAGGTAAACTTCTTTGTTTACCAACAAGAGCTTTTTTCATAGGACTTTTTTTAGCCATTTTCATTGCTGACGTTTTTTTCATTTTCATTGATGAAGCTTTCTTCATCTTCATTGGAGCTTTTTTCATTTTATATTTTGTTTTTAATATAGTTATACATTTCTTTTCCAAGTTTCTCACCCATCTTGCTATCAGAAGCATAATGAGCATGCGCTGTTTTTCTACTTTTAGATATATTATCAGCAGCTTTTTTAAAGTCTTTAGCTGCATTAGGGTATTTATCAGACAATACTAATCCTATTAATACACCTTGAGTAGAGTGACCAGAAGGATATGACGGAGTCTGCATAGACTTCATTTCGTAATCTTTCATATTTATATTCATCTTCTTAGCTATCACTTTAGGTCTTGGTCTACTAAAGTGTTTTTTAAGTTTTATTATTACAGGCGCTGAACCACTTATTAACTTTGATGCTATCTTGCTATCATAATCTTTTATGTTGTTTTTTTTAGCGACATTTTTAAAAACATTTTCAATGTTATCAAACTTTTTAACTTTATCTTTGTTTATTGGTATTTTATTAAGCTGTTTAACCTCCTTCATGGTATCAAAAGAACTATCTAAAGGCGGCTTCATTTTTTTAAATTTATTTATATTGAAATTTTTAAACATTATTTCTTTTTAAAATCACCTCTAGTGCATCTAACACCCCAACCAGAAGCATATGCACTTGGCCAAACCTTAAACTTTTTCTTTGCTTGAGCTTTACAGCTAGCGCTTATTTTTTTAAATGGTGGATTTTTTAATTTAAATGCCATAATTATTGAAATTTATTTAGTATTATTGTGTCTACAGAGTTTTGTATTGTTTTTTTATCAGCTTCTAATTGAAACATTATATTAGCTCCAAACCTACACTTCTCTACACCGTTGTCAAATATAACAACCGTGGGTATAGCTGTTATATTATATTCATTTTGTATATCGGCATCAGCCATTATATCTATTCTATATAATTGACATTCTTTTAACTTGCTTAACTCTGAAAACTCATTGTGTTTATTCCAGTCAGCCCAAAATTCTACAGCAACAACGTCTTTAGCTATACGATCTTTAAAATTACCGTTTATAAATGTTTGACCAAATGCCGTACTACACCCAAAGACGAGTAACATTATTAAAACATAAATATAACTTGATATTTCTATTTGTTTGATCATTGTCTTAATAGTTTTATTTCCTCTTTCAATTCATCCATCTCCTTTATTACTGCATCGATTTTATTTCTAGCCATTTGATCTTTCATATTAAACTCCATTCTAGTCGGTGGCCAAGTGTTAGTAGCTGCTGGATCACCCATATCTATCGTATACGTACCTGTTCCAGGTTTTGGTAATTCCAATGCTTTTTCTACTTTTGCTTCTAATTCTCCAAACTTGGAGTTAATTGTTGCCATTAAACCAAAATAAGCTGATATAACTGTCGCGACAGTAACAACTATAGCGATTAAAGTTTTTATACTTATTTGAAATTTACTTTCTTCTGATAGTTCTTTAGCCATTATTTTTTATAATAAATTTTACCATTCTCTATATACAAACCTTCTCTTGTTAAAATCGCTTGTCCCTTGATATTATATATTACACTATTTTGTTTTGATTTATCTACTATTTCCATAATACTTGAGTTACAAGGTAAACCTGAATCACAATCAATATATTCTACAACTTCTTCATATTGTATTTCAATTATAGTATCATAAACCATTACGTCAACATATTCAATTACATCAATAAAAAGCGTATCTAATACATCATCGTATATAATTATCGTATCAGTTTGTTGTATATATTCAATCTGAACGATCGTATCGAATTCAATTGTTGTTTCATATATCGTATTATATATTGTATCAAATAATGTTTCAAATTCAACGATTGTATCAAATATATATTCATATTGTATAATAGGTATTTCAACAAAAACCGTATCACATTCTGGTGGAGGTGGAGCACAATCTTCTGGTGAAGTAGGTTCAGCTTCATTTTCATCAGAAGCGTCAACACAGTCTTCCCATCCATCATTCAACCAAGATGTTTGTACACATCCCATTGGAGCGTATTGTGTCCAGTTTGCTGGATCATCCCCGCAGTAAAAACCATTTTGTTCAGCGCACGCTAAACATAACTCTTGAAAATCGTATCCTTGCGCATTAACAAACGAGCCAATAAACGCAAATAGTATTATAATATATTTCTTCATAATTAAAATATTAAATAGTTAAACCCAAACTTCACTTCATATACTGGTTTATCCCAGTATTTCATATGAGTCCCTTCAATAAACATCCCAAGTGATTTTGTGATCCTTGAGCCAAGTACAATACCAGCATCCCACTCGATATTGTCATATTTTTCCTCTCCATATTCAAACGAATATTCATCCATACCATGATGCAGTGGTAGACAGTTAGCCCAAACATGCAACCATAGTTTAGGTGTGTACTTATAGTAAGCTAAACCTACTACAGCACTAATTTCTTTTTGTAATCCTAACTTCTCTAGTTCACGCTCATTAAATCTAGCAACTGCATCGCCAAAATAGTGGTGGAAAAACTCGTCATTTGAGGTAGCGATAAGCACGGAATCTCCACCACTAACATCGTACCAATTCTGGTCGATATAAAATCCTTGAATCCAAGGTTGTGAAGCATATCCAAAATCTTCCGCTAAATCTTGAAATGTATTTTCTCCTGGTACCCAAAAGTCATCTATTGGAGTTACACCATAAACAGGGTGAACTCTCATTACCGCTCCAAGTGTGAAATCCCAGTTACCTTTTGTTAATCTAAATCTAGTATCAAATGACGCAAAACGTAGGTTAACTCTTTGTTTGTCTGAATACTGTAGCTTTGTTACAAATTTATCATCTAAATATCTTAACCAAAAGTTTTGATCAGTAAATTTTTCTCCACGTTCACGTATGAAAGAATAGTTGAGTAAATATTCCCATCCAACAGCATTGCCTATCGTAACATTATCACTCACTCCATCTTCGGTTCCGTAATACCACGTCTTAACCTTATACTCATAATCCATTCGAGCAATTTTTCTCAAACCAATTGTTAAATTGTAATCATACGGGTGGATAGTTGTTACATCTTCATAACCCTTGTTTACAGCTATATAATCTTCTGTTTCCACAAAAGATGTACCCATTGTCATCGACGTATAAAATGTAGAGTATTTAAAAAAGTCTTTTATTTGAGCACTACATGTTGCACTAATTATTATAAATAATAATATTAATTTTTTCATTTTTTATTTTTTTGAGCGAACTTTTCCACTCCGCTTATCCCGAAGCATCCTAGTACAACCCATACAAATGAGTCATATACAAATTCGTTAATTACTAAATCTTTACCAACCCAACCCGTAAGAAGGTCAGCAACCATTATTAAACACATAATTGTAAATGCTATAAAACCTATTATAGACTTTTCATTCCAATCATTATTATCTTTAAATATATTCATCTTGTTTTTATTTAATCTCCAAATGGAACATCTTCATTTTGGTCTTGCTTTTCCATTTTTTTAACTATCTTTTCTCTTTTACCACCATCATATTCAACAGCGTACCCTTCTTTTACTAAATTATCATTGATACACACTTTAGTAATTACATCTTTTTCGTCTAATTTATCTACATGAAGTCTACCTAACACTCTACCGTACTTGCCTAGTTCTTGTGATTCTAATTCAAAATAGTTGTCAACCTCATTTAACATCTCTTTTAACCGATCTTTAGCTGCTAAACCTAATATTTTCTCTTGTTTATCTCTAGTTCGAGATTCTGGAGCATTTATACCAGCTAACCTAATTCTTTTTTTTACATGAACACCAAAACCAAGGTCTATCATGGCGTCAACGGTATCACCATCAACAACTCTAGTGCATGTAGCGTTATAGTTATACATTTATATTGTTTTATATGTTATTGTTACTTCTTCCCCACATTCAATTGCGTTTGCTATCTTTGGGTATATTCTTTTATATGCTTGAGTTGATTTGCCTATAAAACCGTCCTTCGTGATTTGGTTGTTTTCTTGGGAGTCTCCGACGAGAAGGCAACCTGCAGTATGCTCATCGGTATTACCACAGTGTATAAGAATATACTCAAAATTAGGCACATCAATAACGTGAAGCATCCCCAAATGAATGTTTGAAAAACGCTTGCTATATTTTTGATGATACCCTCCGGTTTTTCTGAGAGCCAACCTGTAAGTTCCGTTTGGTATTCTTGTTTCTCCATATTTTTTTTCTTTTCTATATTCATCTTCTAATGTATATGCTAAAAATTTACGCTTACATCTAAAGCCCTCTGCGTGGGGCGCTGGTGCTAGCCTGTCTATTTCAAATAATACCCCGTTAGTACTATCTGTGCCACTAGAGAATCTAATTACTTCTAATTCCATTTATTTAATTATTACTGTTATTTCTGCTGTTGTACTTGTATCTATTTTTAAGTTATATTTACTAGAATCAAAACTCAAATTATCATCTAAAACAAGTGTTGCTAAAGGAGGTATTGTTACCTCGGTGATAGTATATATAGTTGGGCTACCAGCACCATCATGAAGATATAGTTTTACAATAACCAAGTCTGAGTTATCATGATTAGCTATAGTTATCCTACTGATAGCCCCACTCGTGATACCACCTTTAGTTATCAATGTTTCAGTTGTTGCTGATGATATATTTTTGTATATTGCCATTTTATATTCCGTTTACTTTACTTATATTTGCTGTTGCCACTCCATTTATTTTACCAATATTTCCTGAAGCTACTCCATTAACCGTGTTGCTATAACCAGAAGCAGCAGCGGTATAATCCACTGTTACGTATAGTTGAGAAAGTTGTATTTGAGTGTTATCAGTAGTGGTGACCTGAACACGCATGTCGTCTACATCACTATCAGAAACACTTCCACCAAAGTTTATTGCAGTTGCATTAATAGTCGTTGCACTTGTATTTGTTGTAACAAAAGTTGTATCAGCAATAGTACCAAATGTTGTTGCTGATGAAGAATCACCTATTGATACTTCAAAACTAGCATCAGAACCTCTTGGGCTATACTTTTTAAATACAGCTGAAACAACAAAGTTATTAAACGTAGCTCCACTTAAACCACTTGTGTTGCCTAATAGAACTATAAACGTTTGGTTTGCTGTGGAATTAACAACATATGTAGAATCGCTTGAGTCATTTATTTTTGTTACATCAAAACCACTTCCAGATTCGTTGTTAAAACTACCTGAACTAATCTCATGTGAAGGTTGTAATACTACTGTTGCCATATTATGCTATTTCTATCCAAGTACTAGATGGTTTAAAATAAATTAATACATCCCCTCCGTCATCATCTATTGCATACCCAACTACTCTAACAAATGAACCACTTGCAGATGGCGCTGTAAAATCAAAATGACCAGCGTCGGCTCCAATATAAACTGGTTTACCATCTACAGCTCCGGATCCTGGTACGTTATTAATTTCAGTTGAAGCTATTCTAATAAAACCCTCTATTAAAACACCAGTTGTTCTAGCTGATGCACCCAACCCAACTCCTAGAAGTTGAGATGCTCCATTTGCTACAGCAACATTTCGAGTGCTACTCCACGCTCCAGTAGCATCTAAAAAAAATAACTCTGAACCCGCCGGAGAGTCATCTGCGCCAGGTGAGTATCTTAATATTTTACCTGTTCCTTCGTCGTCTGAATATAAGTTTTCAAATGTAGTTGCGTTAAAATCATATATCTTATTAAACTTAGAAACACTAGATTGCATTTCTATTTTACCATCAATATTTAAGGTTAAATTCGCATCAGTACCAGCGTTATCTAATGTTCCAATAGTAGTCACACCAGAGGCTTCTACTTTTATATCAAAATAATCCGTTCCAGATCCACCATTTTCATCTAACTGTAAATAAGTGGCGCTGTGGTGATATGAAACGCTACCCATTTCAGTTCCATTATTATAAAGTCTAATATAAGGATCCGCCGCGTCTAATATTATTTCTCCATCTGCGTCAAGTGTTATGTTAGCGGCTGTATCATCATCATCAATAGTTGTTAAAGTTGTAGCACCGTGTGTTGTTACTCCAATGTTAAAATAATCTCCAGAATCTGTAACGTCACGCATTAAAAATGATCCACCATCTGTTGCTACATTTCCAGCTATAGTTGTTAGTGAGGCCGCTCCGTAACCTAGGCCAATGTCAATTTTATTAGCTGTTGCGTGTCCCGTAGCTGTTAAAGCCTGTTGGTTGGTGGAAGTTGAACTATCACTAGTAGCAACTAGTAATCTCATGATACCAGCTTCGTCACCGTCATCACGTTCTTGTATTGAAGTTTTAATAGTACCAAAAGAGATCTGCTCTGGAGTACCCGCGTTATTATTACCGTAAAACACTATTGTGCCACAATCATCACCATCAACACCAGCTGCACCACCTCTAGAGTTATACATGTTAAACTGTGGATCAGCAACACTATTCACTGAGTTCTCTAGTTCAAGAACCGCAAAAGTACTACTAGCAAGTTTCATTATTCCTAAACTAGGGTTGTAAGTAAAACCACTAGTGTCATCTAATAAGTTGTTTGATTCATCATGAAAAACCACTGGAAAAGCCGTGTTTGTGTTACTATCTGTCACAGTAACACTACTAACCCCAGTTGCTTTAACCACCTTATTGTTTGAATCTAAACCAAGGTTACCACCACTAGCGATCGTACCAGAATCTACGCTTTCTAAATAAACATCAGAGCGAAACCTAGATATAAAATCCCATATATGTTGACCAACCCATTTCATTTTTATATTTCAAATCCAAAATTTAAGATCATAAATCTAAACCTTGAACATTTACCTTTTTTTTCACATTTAAAACAAGGACAAAACATCATTTCAAATATCGTCCATGTTCCTAATCTAAAGTTTATTTCGTATACTTCTTTTTTATTACCTGCTTTCCAGGAGTTAATCCAATTTATCATATTTTTTCTTTTTATTGCTATACTACTATTATTACACGTTTATTGGTGAGCATAACATTTCTTATTTTTATTCTCTGTTCTATTTTTACAACGTTTACCATTAGATTTAGTTGCTGTACATCTAAACTCTCTTATACCATCATTGTCTCTATCAGAACCTTTTTTCTCTTCTTCTTCAGTGTATGTTTTGTGATACATGCACTTAGCTGTTTTAGCCTTCGTTTCAACCATCATGTTACAACGTTTGCCATTTGATTTTATAGCTGAACACCTAACTTTTTTAATTCCTTTTTCTTCTTTCTCTTTTTCTTTTTGTTTCTTTATCTCTTCTTTTTCTTTTTTCTTTTCTTCCTTTTTTCTTTCTGCTTCTAGTTTTTTCTCTTGTTTCTTTTCTTCTTTAACTTTTGCTCTTGCTTCTTCTAACTCTTCATCTTTAACACCAACATCCCATTTATTCCATCCCATAGCTAAAGCAACTCTTTGCCAAGTAGCGTGGTTACCCGTTATGGCTTCTTCTAGGTTGTTAGCTTTATTTATAGCTCTAGCTAGTGGTAGATTAGTTAGAGCTTCTACAATGTTTGCTCCAACAGACCAGGCTGGATTATCGATTCTAACATCCATTTCTTTTATAACATCCTTGTTATACTCGTATGTTTTTATAGAGTTCATTATTTTCCTAAGCTTACTACCTATTGGTGGAGATAAACTAACTGCGTCTAATGCGACTTTACTCCAATCTTGTCTACCATACCCTTTTCTTCTCTGAATATCCCATTGTATGATAGTGTTTTTAAGTGTTGATGCCATAGCACCATAAATACCAGTACCTCTAAGTATAGTATCTAAAGCTCCATTAGCGACTCTAACTTGTTTATTTTTAATATCCTCTTCATCATCACCCCACATTGTAAAAGCTAAACCAGATTGAAGACTACCAAATATAACATTTTGAATAGCCCCATAATATAATACTTTAGATATATTAGATTTCATGTCACCCCTATTATTAACCATATCAGATAAAGCTTTTTTGGTTAATCTAGTCATCTGCATTGGAGTGTTTTGCCAAGCTAAAATTAATCTACCTAGTGGTCCAGCTTGTTGCTGTGATATTAAGTCAGGTCTAGAAGACTGTTGTGTTTCCTCAGATATTTCTTGAAAATCCAACATAGCTTGAGTCTCAGCTTTAGCTTTAGACATTCCTTCTTTGATGTACTTATTTGTTCTATTTCTGTAAAAAGTAGAACCACCAGCAGAGATAGCAAAACTATCCGCTATTTTAGTTGGAGTAAAACCTATTTCAAGTAAATAAGCTAAAATTGCTTCAGGTTTACTTTTACCCTCACTAAACGCTTTAGTTAATTCAGATGCTGATACATCTATTTGTAGTCCAGCTCTTCTTTGTTTTAACATAGGTGAGTTAAAAATGTGAGCAAAATCTTTCCAATATTGAGGTTGATTAGCAAACGCTTTACCAGCAGCAAACATGTTGTTGTCACTCCAGTTAATAAAGTTAACAGTTGATATAGTTTGCAATGCAGCTGATCTCATATTAAAAAACATAACCGCTCCAACAGAACCATTTATCCAGTCAACAAACTTATTAACTGTTTTATCTTTACCTGTAGTTCTATTTGTACCAGTTTCCATTCTATATAACATGTTCTCTAAAGCATCTCTATAACTAGTACCATACGTTGCCTCTATTTTATTTAAATTTTGTTCTGAAAATACTTGATTTTTATTTTCAATCCATTCTGATAAAAACTCTGATCTACCAACCCTACTTGTTATACTATTTAAATCAGTAGCTATACTTTGAACCATCCAAAACTTACTTGGTTCGATGTAACCCTCTGGTCTTCTACTTATCATGCTTAATGATTCAGCAAAAGATGTTAATTCAACGCTACTATTAATATGTTTAATTAATTTATTTTTAGCTTGATTAGATATACCAGGTATATCAAAACCTGCTTTATCCCATAAATAAACCCTTATAGCACTATCATTTGTAAAATTAGTATCACCAACTAATTTGTTTAAATTTTTCCGAACATTAGAGTAGTTTTTTCTCAAACCCCTATATTCATCTGCCATGGTTTGTTTATAAACATTGTGAGCTCTATTTGCTTTAGCAAATGGATCAAGTAATGTTTCTTTAAAAAACTTCAAATCATCATCACCTTGTTTTCCAGTTCCTAAGAATTTATATAACAAACCCTTAAAGTCTTCAGCTGATGGGGGAACAAAAAAGTCAAACCTACCTTTACCTTTACCCCTAACTCTAGCTTCAGCTTGAGAAAATGTTTTTTCTTTTCCAACTCCTTTTGTTCTTTCAAGGATATCGTTGAAATCTTTATCAACATTTCGACTAAACATAATCTTAGCTTGAACAGAACTACCTTTTATATCTAGTTGTTCTAATACATCTTTAACAGCTTCAACATTAGGTAGAGCATCATCAACAAAATACATATCATTGTAGCCCTCAGCAAACTTACCCATTATCCAGTTGGCTTTGGCCTCACCTGTACTATCACCCAACCCAGTTATATTTTCCAAAGGAATATTTACACCCTTAGATTTCAACCAACCATGAATAGCTATATCAGCAGCTTGCGGTCTAGCTGTTAGTATAAAGTTATTTTCTGAACCATATTTTTCAATACGGTTTTTTAGTTTTTGAAATAAAGGTCCCTCGATACCTCCTTTCACGTTAACAAAATCACTAAAGTCAAATTCATATCCTTGCTCCTGTAGTTCTGGACCTCTAGTAGGCCAATCACCAGAACTTATTTTTATTTCTGCTTCTGTTATAGGGTCTTTTGCTGTAACGAAATTTTCACCGTCTATAATTAATGTTTCATCAAAATCAAAAGCTGATAAACCTTGTACTTTTCCAGTTTTAAGATAATTTGATTTATTAGTAGAAGCCTTTACAATAGGTTTCATTTTTTCAGAATTATCAAACATTTCTTTTAATCTCTTTGATTCTTCTAAAGAATATTTTTCAAGCTCTAATTCATACATTGATTTACCAGTAGCCAAGTCAAATACTTGTTTTCCTATTTCAGGATTTAATATAAACCTTCTATTTCTTAAAGGACTATTAGCTCCACCTAGTTTATCCATTTCATTAGCAAACTTTTTTGGTATATACGCTTGTTCAAATCCATTTAAAATATTATCAGCGTCTTGATTAAAAGTATTATTATAAATACTAAGAGCTGTTTCAGCTGACATAGTTGCTGAATCTTTAACGTGTTCACCTTTAAAATCTTTTTTACTAACATCTTGTGCTCCATCAGTAAAGTAAACAGAAGTAAAAGCAGCTAGAGCTCTTTCACCTTTTGTAAAATTAGTATTTTTTTGCTTATCTCTAACAACGTAAGCTATAGCTTCTTCACGTGTCATTATCCCGTTATCAACTTGATGGTTAACCCAATCTTGTATACTAGAGTTATAGGCTTTAAATAATTTTTGAGCAGCGTCAAGTGAACCTTTTTTAAATAATTTTTTAGCTTCTTTTATCTTTTGTTTAGCTGATAAGTCTGAAGCTTGAATAGATCTTAGATCTCTAAGTAAAGTATCAGGCATATCAAAAGTTGATTCAGCTAATTCTAATTTATCTTTAACTTTATCAAATTCATTCCAGAGCTTTTTTGTTTCTGGAGTTAATAACTTACCCATATTATTAGTAAGTTTATCTCTAAATACTGTTCTATTACCCTGTCTTATATCTAAGGTTGGTCCCGCGTTACCTCTACTGCTACTACCCTTGAAAATAGCGTTTTCTAAAAACTTATAACTACCCTTAACACTGTTTTCTCTCACACCCATAAAACTAGGCATAAAATCCAATAAACCTAAACTATAATTATTAAAGTGTTCTTCTAATTTTTTTACTTCAAAAACATAATCATCACCTTCTTTTCTTCTTGTTATATGAACTTTATCTTTTACCAACTTGGCTAATTCAGTGGAGCCTTCACTTATTATTTTTAGAAACCCTTTGTTTTCAAAATCTTGTGGACCATTTTTCTTTTCAAAACTCTCAACCACTGCATCATGTAGTAGTGGGTAATCAGCTTCTATCTCACTCATGCTTTTAGTTTTTATAATACTAACTAAATCTGCGTCGCTTAATTTTAACTCATTTTTAACTGTTTGATAATTTTGTGAAAATTTAATATTCGGACTTCTGTCTATTTGTTTACCTATAATAGCTAATTCATTTTCCAACTGCTCTTTACCTTGAAGCTCTAATATACCAGTTCTTTTTTCTTGAATATCTGGATTTTGGATAACCTCCATTGTGGCATCAAAAGCTAATTCTTCACCTATTCTAGAAGCTAAAACATCTTTTCTAGTACCAAGAGTTGAGGCGCCAACTTTATATCCCAGCTGGTTTTCCATATCAACACCTCTAAAGAATGCTAAAACCTTTATATTACCTGGAAAATCATTTTTGGTGTGTAATTGAGGACCAGAAAGTCTATTTGTATCTTTAGGTAGTAATCCCTCGCTTATTAGTCTGTCAACTTCTTTAGGTTTTGTTATTCTTCTTGATTTAGTGAAAATTCTATTTTCAGGTTTTACATTACGCTCCATTTGAATAAGTGTTTCAACAGGTAGTTGATTAAACACTGCTTCAAAATTCTTCTCTAAAAAATTATCATAATCAGCTCTTGAACCAATCATGTCTTGTATAGTCTTTTTTAGTTCAGTTCTAAATGATTTCTCTAGTGCACTTTTAAAGTCTTTTGATTCAACATCTGGTAATATTGTTCCAAACGTCTTTATTACAGCATTTTGGACTTTTTTTGTAGTATTTTCATTTAACCCCAAGTCTTGTTTTAATTGAGATCTTTTTTCTTGTTGTTCTTGATTTAAGCCTATATTATCAATAAACTCCATTTCAACATCGGTGTCAGCTTCAATCTGTATTAGAGGTGCTCCTTCTTCTGTTGTAGCTGTTATGTCTTGGGTTCTTTGCTCAATTTTATATTCTCTATTGTATACATTTCCAGCTTTATTACCAATTTGTGCGTTAACCCAGCCAAATAAACCGCTTTCTCCTTGTTGCTCAGGGTTAAAGTTTTTAATGTGCCCAGCTAATTCTGCGTATACTTTTTTAGTAAATTCTACTGTATCTTCAAAGCCCATAGGTACTTTTAATTTACTAGCTATAAGCCTATCTAACATGCCTTCATTTATCATTGTTTCTAAAGCGAAATCAGCTCCAGTATCATTCCAGTCTTTTTTTGTCCAACCAGCGTCTCCTAGTTCATTAACCGAATTCGTAACGTCTCTAGACTCTTTAATTGTAGCTTTAGGTGTTGTTACGGAACCACCCTTTGCCATAGCTTCAAAAACCTCCATTTTTCTTTCAGATAACTTAGATAAATCTCCTTTTTTAAAAGAATCTATATAGTCAACTAAGTATCGCATAGCATCTTGTGGTGTTTTTAATGTAAAATCTTTACCAAGTATTTTACCACCTATCATTGTCCCTCTAACTATATTCGCTATAGAAGCTCCAGATTTTCTAGCCTCTTCCATCATCTTTGAATCAGTTCCTGACGCCATTAAAATATCACCAACGTATTTTATGTATTCATCTTTAAACTTATCACTTTGTTGATCAAATGTTTTTTCAACATCATATTCTCCAAGTTCTGTAGCTCTATGTATTGCACCTAAATGAATTGGTCCTAATGTTTCGTTTTTCAATAAATAATCACTAAGATTTTTAGCGTATTGATTGATTTCACCCTTCTTCATCGTTACAGCATCTAAAGCGTGTCCAACCTCATGCATCCACATGGTACCCTGAAGTAAATCACCGTTGTCAATGTTTTTTTGTGCTGCTTTCTTGTCTGTTACTATATATTGGTCATCTATAATAAAACCCTTATTAGTTCCATTTTTAAAGCCCTCAACCATATCGGCTATTTTACCAGCTTCAACATTGTTATCCTGTAAGAATTCAACAAGTTGTTTCTCTGTTTTAAACTCAACTATATTAAGGTTTTTTAAACTACCATACTTATCTTTTATTGCTTTAGCAGCTCTTTCACCACCTCTATAGGTTTGTAAAGCGGTAACTCTTTTGGTGTTTATTACAGAAGCAAAATATTCATATAATTCTTTCTCTTCTTTTTTCTTTCTTTTTTTACGACCAGAATCTTCAAACCGTGTACCATATATAATCTCTTCAACTCTATTTTTAATTTCTGGTGTATTTTGAGCTTCTTTGATTAATTGATTTTTAAAGTTTCTTTTGAAATGCTGGTTAATAACAGTTAATTGATCTCTAGGACTTAGATCAGCAAAAGAAGGATCTTTAGTTAATAATTTATCAGCTATCTTTTTTCCTTTTCTTCCATAAAGCTGCTCAACTATTCCTCCTTCATCAAGTATGTTTTCTTGTAATCTTTGTTCTGCGCTATTTCTAATTTCAGCTTCTGATTTATTTATTAAGTTTAACCTAGAGTTAAAGTCTTTAGCTTCAGACTCTCCTAGTGTAGATAAATATTTTTCGATTGTTTGATTTTGTTTGCTCTTAGAATCCTTTGGATTAACACCAGCTTCTTTATGGAGTTGAGCTAAATCAATAGAATTTTCTATCAAAGATCTCATGCCATCTGCGCCAACAAGTAGTGCATCAACTTCTATTCCATGTGAAATTGTAGATAGGTTTGATATAATGCTTTCATATTCTTTTTGAACCCTAGCTCTATTAATGTCATCTTTTTTATCTATTGATAAGTTTTCTAGTACAACATCTAAATCTTTTAATTTATTTACTTCTTTATCTATTTCAGTTTTTATTCTATTACTCATCATTTGCATGGTAATAGTTTGATATGCTATAGGTGCAGCATTCATTGTTGTACCTAGAAGTGTAGCTGAGTAAGTAACATCCTTCCATCCACTCCAGTTCATGTCTCGACCATATATCAAATTTGACGACACATTGTCACCAGCAAATATAGCTAATTCTTCTATGTTTTCACTACCAACAGCTAAACTAAATCTACCCAAGCCATTTAAAGCCGCTTTAGTGTTTGATAGCATAATTAAATCTTTAATTGACTTAACAGGTTTAAAACCTTTTATTATGTTTGCAGCGTTGGGTATAGTACCAAAAGCACTAGCGATAGTACCTTCTATACCAAAAGATAATAAAGCAGCGCCTTCCATTTGCCATCTACTTATATTACCCATCGCTTTCTTTTTCTCTAAATCAATCTTGTGATATCTATATGTATCACTAGTAATTTGATTTTTATATTTTTCTAAATTAGCTAAATCCAGATCAGCCTTTTTAGCTTGCTCATTTAGAGTGTACATTTCGTGTTTTTTACGACCACCCGCTTGAGTACCATATAATCCAAAAGCTATAGCTGGTAGTGGTACACCAAGATAAGCGCCACCTATGGTTAGTGTTACATTTGGTAACTGTGTGGCCATTGTTCTATTACTATACGTCCACATTTTTCCAAGATCTTTAGCTTGTTTATATGTTAAAGCTGTTTCAAAAGCCTGTTTACTAGAATCTAGTTTATCAAGTTCTTTTAAACTACCCTTACTACCAAACATAGCTGGAATAGATAAAAATACATCAGCAGTAGCATCATGAACGTCGTTAAAGAAAACACTAATATCATCAAATTCTTTATTAACTATTTTATTGTAAAAGTTAAAATCTATTGTTTCACCATTTTCATCTTGAAGATCTTGATAATTTCTAGTTATTTCATTGTAATTATTAGTTATATCTTTTTTTCCAAGTTCAAATTCTTTATATTGTGTTTTTGCACTATCTAAATAATCATTAATCTTCTTTTGATAATAGTCTCTTGTTTTGATATCAGGTAGACTTTTACGTAATAAAGGTTGATATTTCATAGGAGCATCAACAACAGCATATTGATTAGTTATGTCATCTCCAAAAAATTCAACACCAATTTTATTTTTTTGCATTTCACTAAACAACTTCTCACCAACTATCTTATGCTTTACATGAAATTGATCATTTAAATAATTTAATGTTTTTATTTTTTCGTTATATTTAGCTACATCAAGTTTATAATTATTTCCACTTCTTTCTATGGCAGCGGTTATACCAACGTAACCAGGTTGTTTTTCATATTCAGACTCTATCCATAGACTTATATCTTCATTAACTATTTTATCTTTCAACCTATCTATATCATTAGTGCTATACCCTATCTTATCTTTAATTATGTTTTTTAAAATATCTCTATCTTCTTCGTTTAAATTTAAGTTATTATAAAATAAATTAGTAGGACTTGGTTCAGCTTGATCAATGTAGTTGGATAATTCATTATATACTTCTTTTTGCCAACCTTTTATCTTATCGCCATTTTCGTCAATCTTATTAGTTTCTAAATTTATAAGAGTATTTATCCTGTTAATACCACTCTTACTTGCTCCACGCTCTTCAGCTTCCCACAAGACATGCTTAAACACTTCACCTTGATCATGAAGCATATTCTCGTAGTGATTATTGTTAAATCTATCTACATTAGATCTTCTTTTCTCTTGGTGAGTTTTTATGTTTTTAATATAGTTAGTTAGATCAGCGTGATTATTTTCTATTATAACACTATATTCTTCGTTAGTGAAATTATCCCATGAATAAGATTGTATATCTTCCGGTGTAGCTCCTTGTAGTATAGTCTCTCCATCTTTTTTTAAATCATACTTACCTTTTAAGTATTGCTTAGAGGTAGTATCAATGGTCCATCCCGTGCCTTTTAATGATCTATTTATACTATCCCTATCTGTTGAGTCGTATAGTGAAAACCTTGGGCCTGATTGGAACTTTGAGCTTCTTCTACCAAACATGTCTGCGGTACCACTAGTTATAAAAGGGTGGTTTTTATTTTTTATTTTTTGTCCACCATATACTGTTTCTTCATTATACCAGTTTTCATACTCACGAAGATGAGTTTTGGATTTCTCTATTTGCTCCTTTTCCCACTCTTCTTTGTTACGACTTATTGGCCTACCATCCTGTATATTAGCTACTTTTATTACACCGTTTTTACCATTTGGCAATATCCATGTAATGTGTGAACTAGATGTTTTACCTAGCTCATCTGTTTTATCGTTATCTTGAAAATCCAACTTTAATGGTCTATCTACTATTCTTGATCCAGGAAAGTTTATAGAATTAGAGTCTATAGTATACTTAAACAACTCTGTCGTTGATTCCTCTTGAAGTATATTATCGATTTGAAAATAATATGGATCTCCATCTTGCTTTATGTCTTCAGTAAAATATATTTTTTCATCACCATTTTCATCAGTAATTACTTTAACACCTTTTTTTAAAGTAGTGCTATCGATTTCTACTGTTGGTTGTGTTATCTTAGGGATTTGTTGAGGTGGATCTACCTCTATGATCTGCTCTGGAACATAATCTGTTTTTATTTTTCCAGCAGCTAAATAAGGTTCTTTATTATTGAAAGCTTTTAAGTATTCTTTATAATCTGAATAATCCGCTATATAGTCCTTATTGTATGCAGTAGCTTTTTCTACTCTTTTTTGTTCTTTTTGTTTAAATACCTCAAAAGAAAGAGGTACTAACTCTTGTTTTTTTATTCTTGCTTCTTTTTCTTCTTCTGTTTCTAACCTAGTAGATGGTATAACTTTAGATTCTACCTCTGATTCTTGTGGTAAACCGTCTTCAGTCTCAATTTGCTCTCCAAATGTGCTTAGATATTTATTGTAGCTTCCATGTATAGCTTTTAACGCGGGATCTCTTTCGAATTCAGTTTTACTAACTGGACCACCGGTAGTTTCAATGTTTGATTTTTTATCAATTGAAATTAATGAAGCTTCTTCTCCAAATTCATTTTTAAATTGTTCTTCGTTTTGTGATTCAACCGTAAACGATTGATCACCTACTCTGTATTTTTTTGCCATACTGTTTCGTTAGTTACCCGTTTAATAAATACTGTGTGTTACTTTTGTGGCATATACGTTTGGTCATCCAAGCCACTAGATGGTGTTTCTTCTTTTGTTTGTTCTTCTTTATCTTTATTAATACTTCTAGAATCTTCTGCATCAACCCAATTACTCCTTATGTGTTGTACAAAATAATCTGTTAGAAATCTTTTTAAAGTATTTTTATCTGATGCTATTGCTTTTATTATAGTTTTACGATCTTCTTCTGATATTTTATCTGGATCATCATCAGTATTAGGATCTAACATGTTTACAACTGCTTGGTTCTTAGGACTAATACCTAGGTCTCCATATGTTTTGCTCCCTAAGTGATCATATAAATGTGACATAAAGTTATTTTCGCCTATATGATTATCATAAGTTAAAGATCTTAAATCTCCAGATTTTATTATATTTTCTCTTACTAAGCTTTCGTACGTTGTTTGAGGGAACGTACCATCTTGTAATGCTAAAATATTACTAGAATCATTACCAGCTCCAGTGACTAAAGCTGTTAACCTATCGTTTGCATTAGAATCAAAAGTATTATTATTTATTATAGTTTCAATTCTATCTCTTGACATTAAAACTTCTTTTTTAGTCTCTGCATCATAAACGGAATACTCATATGTTTTTGTTTTAGTGTTCCATGACCTACTTGCTGATCCATCTAATATTTTTTCAATTGATTCACCTGTCTTACTAGCGATCAGTTCCTTGCTTATATCACCTTCTATGTCTATTATTCTATCTATAAATAAATCATTTTCAACTATATCACTTGCTCTTTTTATAACATCTTTTTCTATTTCAGCTCTCTTTGAAGCGTCAGCAGAAAAATATGTTTGTTTTTCATTTTGATAATCTAAATACAGTTGTTGTGATTGTTCATCTGTTAAACCATCAACTCTATCTACAGCCTTGTTTATAGCACTATTAAAACTATTAAGTCTTTTTTGATAGAAGTTATTAACGTCACCAGCAATTTTATCTGTTGCTTTTAAAATACCTTGTGAAAGGGCAAAACTTTGGTCAACATCTGTTTGTGCTACCATTTTCGCTCCTTCTACTAATCTTTGATCTACTGCCATATTTTTAATCTTTTTACTTAAACTACCCTACTGGTTTAACTACTGGTTTAGGTTTAAAAGCACCACTTTCTACGCCAGTCATAAAAACATCTCCAACACCACTAATAGCACCGCTTATAGCCTGCGAACCTTGAGCTTGTGCCGTAGCTTGTTGCTGTTGGTATGCTGCTGTTTCTTGTTGTGACATCCCTAGTAAAGTAGCGTATTTGTCTCTTTCTAAGTTTCTAGACATAACATCTCCTTGTCTTTCTTGAGCTTGAATATTAGCTTCCATTTGCTGTCTAGCTCTTACATTAGCCGCTTCTTGAGCACCAATGTCAGCTGCTGATTTTTGAGCGGCTATTTGTCCTTGTTGAGCTAATGATTGAGCTAACGCAGCTATACCACTACTACCAGCTGCTCCTTTAAGACCAGCCATTATATTTGCTTGTGATTGTTGAAACTGTTGTGCTTGAAATTCTGATTGTTTTTGATTTATGGTTAAATCCTCCATAGTGTTCTCCATGTTCATGAATGGATTACTAGTATCAAGATTAGCGTATATACTTCTCAACCTATTCATCTCTTTTCTTGCTACTTTTTGTTTTCTTTTAGCTCTTCTTTCAGCCTTTTTAGCACCCAAACCACCTACTATTCCTCCTATTAATTTACTACCTATTCCTATGGCCAGCGCGGCTCCTAGTCCTAATCCCATAATTATATTTTTTAAATTATTTTACTATTATATAGTTACATTTTTTACTGTTTATTTACTACTTTCTGTTATGTTACAGCTACACGCAAACATCTCAGCGTGACGATTATTGTTATTTTTAAATTCAACCTCAGCATAGTAACCACGAACTGAAGAAGTATTAAACTTACCATCTTTTCTAAAAAAGAAGTAATTATTTGTTGTCGGAATCGGGTTATTACTTGAAACAAGTTCGCATATTATAGTAAGATGTGTTCCACCCGATACTGTTGCACCAGAGCTATTTACGCCAGTTATCACCTGTTTTATCGTACCTAACCATTGAACATCTAACTCTTCAGCTACAGTAAAACCACCAGACTGCAACATAACCGAACCATTGTCAGTGCCGCCAGCATCATCTTCTGTTGAAGTGTAATAAATAAGATCTCCAACTTGAGCTGAAAAATTTAAACTAGGAAAAGTTAATGATATGTCTGCCATTTTTTTTTATTTTATATTGCAACTATATTGTCTAAATCTAAATTCATGGTAACGTTACTATTACCAAATTTAACTATGTTTACGTTTGCTGTTATTGTAACCGTGTCTGTTCCAGCTCCAGTCAAATTTAATTTAGATATCACTACTTTTGTTCCACCATTTTCAGAAGATACTGAGTTCGTAAAGTCAGAACTAGCTTGAGATGCGGACGAAAAAACTGGATTCTTAACTAAAGTAAATGTTTTGCCACCAGCTCCAGAGGCATCTAAAACCCAACTTATTTGAAAGTTACTTTTTTGTTTACCACCGCTGTAATCTGGTAGATTTCTCAATGTGTAAGCGCTAGCGTTTGGTCTACCAACATAAGCCACTGATGCTGGAGCGGAATAATCAGTATCACCTGTTGTCGCTGATATAGTTAACACTGGATCTAAATATTGGTATATAGAGCATTTTGGAATAGTTGTCGGTAGCTTAGTAGTGATAGTAGTTTTGTTTTCATGGGGAGCATCATTTTTTAATCCATACACGTTTATGTCATACTGATCAGATCTTTTAAATATAGCTGATTTATTATTTGTTAACGTAACGTTGCTACTTAGTTGAACTTCATAACCAGTTGAAACGCTAAACTTATCACCATCAGGATCTAAAACACTTACTGTCACTACTGTGGTTTTTGGTATTTCAGGTGAATAAAGTCTATCACCAATAATAACGCTTTCTAAGTTATCAAATATAACTTTATTAACATTACTAAATCCTCCTTGAACAAGAGTTGACCTAACGGTTGTGCTAGGTATATTAGTTGAAAAAGTGTAATAACTAGAGTTTTTTGGTATAGACGCCACTATAGATTCAACCCTTCCCACAACTGGATCTATTCTGTATGAACCATGAGTTGCGCTTGTATTTAATATAGAGTGACCAATACTTTTTCTATTAAAAGTTAATTCAAATTTTGAACCAGGTACACCCTTAACAAGTATTAATCTTTGTCCACCTTCTTGCTGCACTATACTATTGCCGTATTCAATAGATGTTATTTCTTTTGGTGTGTCAAATGAAATACTTCTATTAGTTTTCAATATAGCATTATATGATATTTTAACTTTAATATCATTCAACAAACTTGTGCTGGTGTCATTTTTGTATATTAAATTAAAATAATAATCTGTTACAAGACCATCCGTGTCTTTAGTTCTACTTAAAAAAACTAAATCAAGAAAATCTCTAGTGTTGGTTCCATCTGTTGTAGAAACAACTCTATGTATTAATCTTGGTTTATTTCTAAACACATAACCATCATCAGCTTTTACGTGTACTTTAGCTATAATAGTCCAAGTATCTCTTTGAACTCTACCAGCTAAATGATGGTCCACCAAAGTGTCTCTACTTAAATTTACTATTTTGTTTATATTTATATTAGTTATTTTATCCATCTTTAATCTTCATTAGGGTCAGATATTTCTACTGTGCCATTGGTGTTTTCACTATCACCAGAGTCATCTACAATAGTAACATCTACAGCTTCTGTTAACCCACCTAGTGTAGCAAATCCATCAAAGTCTATGTTAATAGTGTGGTTACCTGTTACGGTAAATTCTGATTTAAAATTAATAGTAGCTTTAAGTACGTTACCAGACGTATTAGGGGATTCCGTATCTTCTATTGTTACACTATATATTTCATTTGGTAAAGTAACACCAACGTCACCTTGGGTAAAGGTATTTGACACACCATCTAAAGTTGAATCACCTGGAAATTCTATTACAGATGAAGAACCAGGTGTACCACCGCTGATAGTAAAGTTTGCGGCAGACAAAACATAAAAGTTAAACCCAAATCCCGGTGTAGACCACGGTATAATATACAGTGTTCTAGGTGAATTAAAGTTACCAAAATCTACGTTGTCACCTATGTTTTCAAAAAACTGATCAGCAGTATCTGCTAACGCCGAAGAACCTGTTACTGAAGCATAGGGAGCAACAAACCAACCTACTTGTGCCATATTTTTATTATTATAAGTTATTAATTATTAGGATCATTTTGTATTATTATTAACCCTGTATTAGCTGTTACTTCTGTAACTTTTGTTGGAAAACCTATACCTTGAACTGAGAACTCATTGTATTTTATACTTGTTCCGTTTATAAATGTATCTTCTTTACCATTGATCTTATTAAACCATTTGTTTTCTTTATTTAAAAAACCAAACACATTGCCATCTTGAATATCTGTTTTAAAACTTTCAACATACCAACCTTGTTTATCGTTTAAATTGTAGTACTCACCGTCAGTATACTCAACACCGTCTTCATAAAATATAGAAGAAGAAGATGGAGCTTCTGAGGTGAATGATTCTACTTTAGCATCTGTTCCCTCATAGTTTAATGATTTAAAAGATTTTACAATACTAGGTAAGTCATTAAACACAACTGTTATAGAGGATTCTTTTAAACTATTGTAAAAATAATTTTTATTTGTATCAGCATTGTTTTCGTAAAATAAAGAACTAGGTTCCTTATGATAATGTTGCCAAACCCCATTGTCTACCGCTGTGAAGTATTTTCCACTAACAGAGCAACCAGTTTTAGGTACAAAAGACTTAAAACTAACCCAACCCTTAGATCCTTCATTGAAAGAAACTGTTATATCTTTGTATTTCCAATTATCAGAATCTTCAGGTAGCAGTGCGTTAACAGTGTTTAGTGTTACGTTATACTCACCATTAACTTTATCAAATGAACCAGTTATAGTGTTACATGCTTTTAGGTGATCTCTAAACCATGTTTTCATGCCAACATTAGATATTGGTGTTAAACCGTCGTTAGATAACCTTAAAACAGCTCCTCTCTGTTTATCTGTAAAGTACATTCTATATTGATCCCACGCTAGTGATTCTGGATTCTTAGATATACCATAATCACCAATAAAAGGTATAGCAGTACCAAGAACTCTATTAGTTGCTGTTAACTGCGTGTTTCCATCTGCATTGAAAACAGCATCTTTGTTAGATAGAACTTTTAATACTTTATCTTCAGTAAAAACAACAACATCTGTACCTCTTGTTTTCATAGCTTGAATTGAACCGTAAGATGGGTTTAAATCTTTAGTTATTTTTTCAGCCATATTAAACTCGTTAAGATTATTAACACCTGATGTTGAGTTGTATAAACCAGAATATATAATACCACTACCTCTTTTTTCTTTGTTGTATTCTAAGAATGTTGTTGAAACCTTAACGCCATTGTCTATTTTTGCTGCGTTAAAGTCGTCTCCTATTCTATTAGACTCAACACCATTACCATAAGAATAACAATTAAACCAACCTAATTCAACAGAGTAGTTCCAAACATTTGGATCTAGCCTATACCAACCAGTGGGTTTAATGAATACTATCTGTTGGGAGAAGTAATTACCTGGTAAATTAACCAAAGGTCTATTTAGTGTGATTGTATACCAAGTGTACCCAGATGCAGTAAAACCGATTGAAATACCGGTAACACTCGTACCTTTTTCAACGTATTGACCTAAAATTAAACCACCCGAATTTGGAATCGTATCGTACACGTGTAGTCCAACGGGGTAGTTAGGTGATATTGGGTTTGTTGAGAATGTTCCAGATGATACAAAAACACCTAGTTCTCCAACACCATTCGTATTACTCATAAATGAACCGTATGGGCCTTTTCTTCTAGTTGGAACAGCAATGCCATCATCTCCAACGTTATAGTAATCTAGTATTTTAGTTTTAGTTTTGTCACCATTTGGATGTTCAAATATAATAACATCATCTATACGAGCAGTTTCAGTGTAAGCGTTCTCACCTTGCATTAACTGTATAGATAGCCCATTTATATCATTAACAAACGGTATACCATCAGTAGAAACAATATTTACTTGTTCTGTGGAACTAGCATTACCATCAGTATCTAATATGTTTAACACTCTATTCTCTATAGAGAAAAATCCACTACTACTTGTTCGTTGTCTTGATGGAGCGAATGACGTTATATTGTCTTCGTTTAAAACCATGGGTATAGCGTTTGAAGCCTCGTAGTATAACTCTAAGTCTGTTTCTTTCTTTTTAGGTTCAGTTTCCCAGCAACCTCCAATAGAAAAAACCTCTTCATCATCATCAGCATCTGTTACAATGCTTTTATCTAATATGTCTATAGATATAGCTGTTGACCCATCGTGTCGCATAGCGCCTCTTGGGTCCCACTGTGTTACGTCTATACCTTCTGCTGTTCCATTTGGATAATTAGTGTAAGATATTTCAGATAAAGCAATTTGACCAGTTTCAGGATCAACGCGCCTAAACCTACACATAAAAGAGCTTCTAACATTATAACCACTATCATTCATGCTCCAACCACTACCAGTTACATCACCAGAACCATTATAAACTACACTTTTATTACTAACAAAACCATATCCGTTGGGTTCTGGTTTCCACTGATTTGGACTCATATCATCGTCCCACACTACATATTGGAAATTAGGGTACCCGCTGCTCCACCCATTTGGATTAAATTCAAAAATTTCACCTCCTGCGCTGCTATATGCTTGAAAATATCCCCAATCTAAATCAACTATACTAATGACCTCATAAACAACCTCTCCTGGTTCTTCTCTAAATTTAAATCTAGTACCTGGGGTTGACATCCTGTTTCTAAAATTTATTATATCTAGTGGCCACGAGTGTGTAGCATCAACCTCACCTATTGATAAAGCTGAAAAGGTTATTTGTCCCATCGTGCTACTGTTGTCGTGAATAAAGTATTGAGCTATATCACTCCATTGTCCTTTAGATAGCGATAAATGGGGATTTTGAAAAGCACCACTATAATTCCCATTAAAATTTACAAAACTGCTCCAATAATAACCAACTGGAAAAGGATTTGGGCCACCTCCGTATGATTGTGGTTGAGTACCAATCGGCACTGCGTCTGGGTTAAAAGTTGGATTAAGAATACCATTAGGTTGACTAATTTGAGGAAACCACGCTTCTCCATTCATGGCAGCATCAAACATAGGCGTACCATCTTCATCACCTCCTTGGCTTACTAAAAAAGAACTATTAGTCAAAAGCTCGTAAGTATTGTAATTATTTAGAGAAACTGGAAGATTAGGGTCGTAATTTTGATTAAATGTTAACCAGCCTGGATTAGATAATCCTGGATGATTTACTGGTGTTAATGTTGTTCTAAGCGCTCTTACTCCGTCAATAAATATTTTAGCTGGTCTTAAACTTGAGTTATACCAGTCAGACCAAAAAGCTGTAGTTACGTCTTGATAACCATCTCTACCTAACCTTCCGTTAACTTCACTTCCTTCAAAATTCTCCGCGCCCATTCCAGCTGATGTTGCGTCCCATTCAGCGCCAGCAAAAGAAGCTTGGTTATTTGCGCCATCTAAAGCTGGATTAAATTGTTTACTTTCTATGTATGCTATATCAAAACTATCAACGATATCGTATTGGTTAGTTCCTATACCCATCACGCTATTTTCTACTTCAAAATCTCTTTCTACTTTAACAAAAAATCTACCATCAAATTCTGGTTTATTTTCTAAAACTTCATCTTTAAATTCTAAATTATATCTTATTCTAGATCCACCGGCTTGTACTACGTTCGCGGCATTAATATCATAGCCCATACCTTGAAATACACTAAGTGAATTTGCTGATGAGCCAAATTTTTCTTTAACAACAATACCTTCAATTGTTTCAGTGCCGGTGGTTGATGTTACTCTTATTAACCTACTTAGCGTAACCCACTTACTATTAGTTGTAGCTAGTTCTGTTTCAAAATCAGTTCCAAAAAGCACAGCGTGTATTCTAACTTTTGGTATGCCTTTAAAGTCTTCAAATTTTAATCCACCTCCATTGTTCCACTGCGCAGTACCGCAATCAATTTCAGTTTCGTTTATTAGTAAATCAGGTAAAGCGCTAGTCGTGTCACCATTTGTAAAATCGCTATAAACATTATTGTTAAGCAGTAAAACTTTCCCCATGTTTCTTTCGTCAAGCTTAATATAATCTGGAGCTTCATTTTCAATAGCTATTACTCTATATCTTGCTTTATTAACAATAGGAGATTGACTTCCGTGGCGATTTTTTAGTATTAAATATGTTTCTTCATCAACTTTATTTCTATCAGCTGAAGGAAAAGACAACCACACGTTACCATCTTTAGCATCATACCAACGATCCATTATTAAATTATAATACTCGTTGGCTGTTTCTTTTACGTAGTATTTAACGTAATCAAAGTATACTGGAGGTTCGTCATCACCCCAGTTTTGTTTTAATTTAAAACTATTAGCTGAAGCAGCATATTCTTTTGATATAGTTATATCACCAGCTACTGTTGTAGGTGAATCGATACCACCAATAACAAAACCAGAGGATATAACTGGTGTTTCTCTACCATATTTATCCCCAAAAACCATGCCCCACTTATAACTTCTTAGTGATTTTACAGATTTGTTAGGTTCACCAAGTGGAGCCACTGAACTATTAAGCATTTGCTCTAAACCAACAGCGGTTTGTATATTATAACCTTGAGTGTAGTTTCCATAAATTAATCTACTACCTGTAATCTCTTGAGCAGTAGCATTAAGTGGAACATTGTCCCAAGCTCTTAATATCTGATTTGAAGGTAATACACTATGTATCATTTCCGATGTTAGAGTAAATGAACCGGTGTTTTCGTTTTCTCCATCAACAAACAACTCCCATTCGGGATCTATTTCTCTTGTTATACTTTTAACAACATAAACTATTGCTGAATCTGTCATTTTATAAAGTATGTCGATAGTTTTAACATCACTAGGTCTAACAGAATTGTGAGGTATAAAATCTTTAATGGTAAGTCTTCTAAGATTATTAACCATACCATTATTAAAACCTTTACTAGGTGTATAACTAAATCTACCTGGTAAAAAAGCTAGTTCAGACCAAGGTGAAAAAGTAGAATACTCTCCATCGTCATACTTGTATCTATAAGCAAATCTTCCTAGTTTTAAATGGTAAAATGGTTTCTTTTGTTCTAGTTTTACAGCCCAGTTTAAATAAGCACTATTATTTTCAACGTTAATATCTGGATCAATACCTATCATTTTAAACGTTATGTTCATTCCACTTGCTGTGTACTCTATACCTCCTTCAATTATAACAGCTTTCATAGTCAATATATTTGAATATAACTCTGTGGCTGAAGACGTACTCGTAAACGTTATTACGTCACCGGGTTCATAAGCTAATATTTCATCAAATACTATAGTTTTGTTATCACCAAGAGATGGAATAGGTGGATCTGAACTTATATCTACAAAACTATACTCAATGTTTGTTGATGTTGGTCCATCCCTATCAGCTTCTTTCATTATTAAAGTAGGAGCAGTTAGCGGTGCTTTACGTATAACAGTTATATGTTCTTTCAGTAGATCTGTGTTATCAATGTTTTCAACATCTGAAACCTCCACTGTGTTATTAGCAGTTGACGGATTAGATACAAATAGTTTTGTGTGAGCAGAAAAATCATCTTGATTAGAACCTAACTTACATCTATCTATATTTATTTTTTTAGGTTCATTTACACCATCAGTCCAAAATAATAAGTTATCAATAATGTTTATCCCTGTGATTATTGCACTTGGATTAAATTGAAGCATTCTTGGATGTGAAAATTCAAAAGCTTCAGCTATTTGAATAATATCTATAAACTGTTGTGAAGAAAATGTTATAGTATTATTAACTGTATCTACGCTTCTTATAACAGCACCTTCTGTACCGTCTTCATTAAAAAGTAAATCTATCGGTGGTTGGTTTGGGTTACCAGCTGGAGTAGCGTATGCTCTAACCGTCATGCCCACCCTGTATTGACTAGCGTCAGTGACTTCTACTTTTGTCCAACCACTAGCTGGGTTATTGCCAGATGGGGATGTTATTATAGTACTATCTAGGCTAAAAACCTCTTTACTTTCAGCAAAAATTTTAAAACGATCAACCACGATAACCTCAGTTGTCCCATCAACGTGTTGTTCAATTATACTATCTACAAATATTTTTTTATCATTATGTAATATATCAGCTATACTAGGTGGTCTTATGGACGGTGCTGCCATAAAGAAATATGCTTTATCATTTTTTTCATCGACTATACTACCTATACATGTTGTTTTTACTGATGTTTGGAATTGTCCATTTACTGGAGCTGGTGTCCAAATTGTATTATATGATTCACCAACCTTAGAATTCCCTGGTATATTCTGTGCAGTGCCAGCGTTACCGTCAGATGTTGTTCTAATCTGTATATTTAAAGCGTCTCTATATTCACCGTTGGGGATAAGTCTCTCGTCAACATCCTTGTTCATTTTCCCTGCATGAAAAGTGTGTTTAATTTCTGGCATAATATTACTTTATTTGTTTACCCATTCCCTTTAGAACTTGGGTAAATTCTTCTATCTTAATATTTGATAATCTTATTTTTGCTTTTCTAGCTGTAGCAAATCTTTCTTTTCTAAATCTCTGTACAATATACTCAGGTATATTTGATCTTGAAGACAATATACCGTAAGCTATCCACTTATATACAGCTTCTTCAGCGAACTTATGAACAACCATCTCTTCATCAGTACCTAGTCCATCACTTATGTACTTTAGTGTTATAGTTTTATTTGCTAATGCAGAACCAAAATGTATATAACCTCTAAGATAATCTATAAAGAAACTACCATTTTGTTGTGCGTGTTGTGGATCTAAACCATATCTTCTACCATCACTATCAAAATGAAGATCAGTTGTGTCATCACTATATATATCAGGGTTTGGGGTTTGAGATTGATAGTTCGTTGAAGTGTCACTATAAGTTGTTTCATTTATTCCATCACTGTCATCGTCATCACCTTGCTCTTGAAGAGTACCGATACTTACGTTATCTACAAATTGATATACTCCGCTGCTGTTTTGTTCTATAGCAAACGGATTAGATGTTTTACCTGTTGGATATAAAACTCTCTCTATTCCATTGCTATCAACTCTAACTAACTTAACATAGTTAACATAATCTTGTGGTAAAACCATTTTTAAAGATGGTGGTACTTCTATTTCCTGAGACTTAATAGATCTAAAAATATCATATGAAAACTCCTGTATAGCTCTCATTGCGTGAAATTGAACATCTGTTCTACTTATTTTAGTTATCAACTTGCTTTCTCCAACATAAGAAACTATAAAAGCATTAACAATATTGTCTAGTGTTACAAATTGATAATCTCCTTGACCAGTTGTACCTGTGTAATAAGTTTGTTGATTTTGACCGTCTAATAAACCCATAATTAATTATTTTGTTGTTGTATTGTATTTTGTTTATCAACTAAAGCTGCGTTTAATACATCAGGTCTTTGCATTGATATACCAGATAGCTCAAGTATTCTAGTTACTAATGTTTCTTCATCAGAAGGATGTAAACTAAAATTAGTGCTATTATTAGCATTGTATAAAGCTTTGTCACCTATAACAACGTAACCCCAGTTGGGTTTGCTTGGTTTCTTAAAGTAATCTACCGTAGCTGATGAGTTATCAGATATACCTTTCACTGTAGTGGAATCAAAAGCTGGAAAAACATCTAGTGTTATAGATTGATCACTATCAGATGATACTGGTGATTTTCTAACGTAAACCGGCCTGCTAACCGTAGGTTTTGTTAGCGGGTGTGATAACATTTGTAATAATCTTTCTCTACTAACCTCTACAATTTCTGGATATGGATTCAATTCTTGACTTGGACCATTCTTTACTAAATATAAGGTTGCTATCATGTAAACGTCAGTTGGTAAAGTTGTAGTAGCTTGACCACTAGCAACGTCAATCGTTAAAGACGTATCAGTTGTTCTAATAAAGCTTAATTTTTCTTTAAGCATCTCTATTTCATCAAAAGCCTCAGTTTGATTTTTAGGCTTTATGTATGCTGTTTTCATATCATGAAAATAACTATTTATTATTTCTAGTTGAGCCTTGTCAGCCATTAAGTTAAATTCTTGAGGTGTAATATAACCTCTCTGCTCCTTATTAGCTAAAGCGAGTACTTTCTGATATACTGTATCTATACTTACCATTTCTTACTTATTTATAATATATTTTACTATACTATAGTTACATACTAACGAGAAAGGTTAGCAGTTAAATAAAAATAGCCACTCCTTTCGGGTGGCTATTTATACTAGTTTAAAAGATTATTATTTTAATCTTTTTTCTATATTGGAATATATCTCCATTCCTTCATCAGTTTTGAACCATTCAGCTAGAGCTGTATATGGGTGTTCTTCAAAAGGTATTGTCATTAGTTTTCTATCGTTTGATGCCCATAAAAAGTTTCTTCTATCTGAAGACATTTTTAATATTCCAGCCTCAACAGCTTTTATACCAAAGTTTCTAAGCATAACGTTTTCATCATTAACTAACTCTAAGAACAACTTAGGATTTCTTTTAGCGTATATAAGTAAATCTCGTTTTAGTTCTTTAGAGCTTAACTCTGACACCTTAGAACCAATCTCAACTCTCATGACCGCTTCAGCTATATCTATACTTAAATTTCTTGCTGCTAATAATGCATCAACCTCTAATTCTAATATATCTACCTCATCAGCTGCTATTTTAGCTGGTTTGTGTTCAAAAAATACCTTATCCCTATGAGGGTGGTATAGTGATAACAACTTTTGTAAAACTGTCTTGTTTTTAGGTACATATAAAGCCCCGTTTTCAAATATGATGTGTTCTAACCTTTGGTCACCTATCATTTCGTCAACAAAACAAGTTCTTTGGTTAGATGTATATTTCAACTCTCTTTCATAACCCTTTTCTTCATCAAAGTAATGTATACTACTACCTCTTATCAAGTATGTTAATGGTGTTTTGTTATCTGATAAAAAATACATTCTATCTTTTATCTCCCAACCATCAACTAATTTTTTACTTGGTTCTTTTCTTTTTGGTTGTGTTTTTTCTATTACCTCTTCTTTTGCTATTGGTTTTTCTACAACAACCGTTTCTTCTACTTGAGGAGTTTCAACCTCAACTTTTGTTTTCTTTTCTTTTGCCATAATATAATATAATAAAAATTAAAAAAAAATATAGAGGCAGCACTAAGCTGCCCCTATAAATAAATATTAGTTCATTAACATAAAGTTGTTTGCACCTTGTGTTACTAAACATCGTTCAGTTAAAAAGTGAACTTTCATTGCATCAACACCATCAGTTGCAGCGCCAACAGAACCAGTAATCCAAGATTTCATTTTTCTTGACTCAGTTTCTGAAGCTCTATAACGTACGTGTAAAAATGGTCGCTTAAGATTCTTACCTAATTGCTCATCATAAACAGATGAAACACCAGCAGGAACAACAACACCTCTAATATTAGTTACAGTGTCATTTAACGCTCCTCTAGTACCTTTATCATTTAAGTATTTGAAATCAGATTTGTAGAAGTCATAAGAACCTCTTCTGAATCCTGAAAAACCTAAGTTTAATGCCATGTCTTCGTCGTTTTCAAATACTCCGTAAGAAGTACCTCCAGCTCCGTAAGAATTCATTGAAGCAAGCATGTCGTCAATAGCTA
>Ga0098042_1000085_pt1 | contig 31058 bp, 22 predicted proteins | sample 9_EtaG_FD_75066 | JGI IMG/M metagenome (GOLD analysis project Ga0098042, IMG submission 75066) | Marine viral communities from the Subarctic Pacific Ocean - 9_ETSP_OMZ_AT15188 metaG | ecosystem: Environmental > Aquatic > Marine > Oceanic | place: Pacific Ocean | collected 2015-01-10
GATTACCTGTAACAGCCATTGAGCTATTCAAATAAAAATATGTAGTGGAGCTTGAATCACCATCACCATTGTCACCTTGGAATATTAAATCTCTACCATCATCTTTATGTCTTATAATTAAGTTACCTGCACTGTTAAATCCTCCACCTTCAATGTAACTATTACTGCCGTCATGATATATTTGTAAATCACCGCCTGCACCAAATTTAGCTTTACTTGTATCTGAAAAAGTAACATCATCTCCTGCAGTAACTACTATGTCTTTACCTTCTGTAGTATTTCCTACAACAAGAACTTCTTTTAAAGGCTGATCTGTAAAGTCTTTGATTTTTTTCATGGTAACAATCTTGACTTCTGGATATTTAATAATTGAGCCAGGTCTATTACCTTTATCTATTCCTACTGCTAGATAATCTTTAGCTTTCAAAGCACCATTTATAAATTGGTTCTTTGTAAACATTTGTGTGAAATCTTGGAAAAAATTCATTTTTTATTATTTTACCATTTTACTCTATTAGCCCAATATGCAGCTGACATTTTACCTTTAGCAATATTTTTAGCATGTCTTGCTTTAAAGCTTTTACGTCTAGCATTAGATTTGGAATCCTTTTTTTTACCTGCTGTACTAACACCTTGTTGCCCAAAGCGTATAGTTTTAACTTTGTCTCCTACCTTAGCTACCACAATATGTGACTTAGTTTTATGACCAGGAGTTCTTTTAGGTTTATTATAACCTGAAACACCTGCTCTTTTTAATCTTGAGTCTTTTTTTGCAGCCATTATTTACCTACTTTTTTCTGTGCTATTTTATGTGATGCACCAAATGATTTACCTTTTTTCATTGCATCTACCATCATCTTAATATGTTTCTTAGTATGATGTACAGAATGTTTTTTAAGTGTAGTGGCTTGTCTGCTTGTAAGACCTTTTGTAGCTACTCCTTTAACAGATACTGGGCCACCCTTTTTATATAGTGACTTAGCCATAGGCTTTGCTGCTTTTGCTTTAGTTTTTTTCTTTAGTGCCATATCTATCTTTTTTTACCTTTATGCAATCCATGCCTTGCATGTTGTTTACCTTTTTTAGTTGCAGCTCTTTTCTTTTTATTAGCAGCTGCTAGCTTAGATCTACCTTTCTTAGTAGACTTAAGTTTCTTTATTGTCTTTGACGGAGCATAAACTTCTCCAGTCTCTGAACTTTTTTTACCAGAGGGGGTTCTCCACTTTTGCTTTGTCCACCTTTTAAGACTCTTCTGTCTTTTTGTTAATCCCATTCTACGTCAAAATTTTTCTCTAAAGTTTCTAACTTATCTAAGGCATCACACAACACTTCAAATGCTTCATCTATATTCTTATAGAAGTCACCAGTAGAGTGATCTCCAATACCAACTGCATTATTACCTAGTAGTTCTAAACTTAAAAGCGCTTTAGCTTTATCAGCTTCAGCTTTGGTTTTTATATAAGTATATACTTCTTTAGATATATTCATTTATTTTTTAAAATTTGTAAACTTAAATGTTTCTCCAGTAATAGCAAGCTTATCAATTACCTCTGTTTGAAGGTCTCTTAATAAGAGCTCTAATTTATCTTTTTCAATTACCATAGCTGAAACTCTATCCTCTAAAGCTTCATTTTTAGCTTTAAGTGCTTGTACTTCTTCAGGATTCTTACCTATAAAAGTATAGATAACAACTGATAGTGAGCCAACAAGCATACCAACAATAACTTTAAATATATCATTATTAGTATCTGGTATTTCAAAGAAAGCTAAAAATAGTAAAAGACCCATTACAAGTAAAAATACTGTAGCAGCTCCTAAATATCCTCTTAATTCTTTATCTTTTAACATGTTATTTATTTTTAATTGATTGAAATTTTTCTGCCCCACGGCTACCAAAATATGCTACATAAACAGTTACTAAAAGTGTCTGAAGCAAATCTACCCAACCGGTAGATACACTAAAGCTCCACTCAAAACTATCTAGTAAAATTAATAAAACCATTGACAATGTCAAAAATATTAGACTCATAGGTCTAGTATTCTTGCTGAGCCAAGAATCAGACTTCATATCTGAATCCCAACGCTTACTTACTTCTTGCATTTCTATCATGTCAAGTTCAAGCAGTTTCATTGCCTTTTCTTTATCTTCTGGTGGTAGAACAGTAGCTGGTTCTTTTGCAATCAGCCCTTTTACTACGCCTAATACTCCTGCGTCAGGCAGAACATCTCCAACAATACCTAGTATTCCAGGTACTTTGTCAGTTAAGAACTGTCCAACTTTAGTATCTTTAAATTTTTTCTTAGGTTTTGACATTATTTCTTTTTTCCTCTGTAACCTCCACCGGCAGCTTTATATCTTTTAGCTAGCATTTGAGCTTTACGTGCTGACCATTGTCCTGGTCTTCCGCCTTTGCTTCCGGCTTTGATTGAATTAAACAATCTTTTACGCATTGTTGGCTTTGTGTAATTACCTGATGCGTTAACTGTACTTTTCTTTTTCTTTGCTGGCATGACTTTTAATTTTATGTTACTTCTTCAGTAGTTAATACTCCTGTATCATTTACTATAATCTTCCAGATTTTATTATTAGGTGATTTTAATCTTACTTCAGTTGCATATTGAAAGTCTATAAGCTCACTATTGGCAGTGAATACACCGCCACTACCAGTAGCTTTAATAGATTTAAATTGCAATGTCTCACCATTCTTGCCAGCAAATAACCCTAATCCCGTACTTGTAGACAAGTTTGCTGCAGCGTTTGGTTCACCTGTAGTGGTGATGTCTATATAATCACCGTTCTCTGTGATTGTAGTGTTAACTGATAGGGACTTGAGTTTACGCAAATTTACTGTGCATGTTTGCGGATCTGTGGTTGTAACGGTATCCTTGTATACGCCAGCTGTATTGCCAACAACACTTGTAGGAACATTTACATAAGTACAAATCTGTGCAGGTATTTTTAAGTCCTTGAGTTTGATTACTTTAACAGCTTTGTATGGGATAGGAGATGCAATGCCTAACATGTCTGGTTGTTCATGAACACCTATAGCAATTACATCATTGTCTGCTGCGGAACTTGCATATTTGTCCTGCTTGATTAAACTAAGTATATCAGTTAATATATTCATAGTAAATTATTTTCCAGAATAAGTGCGTGCTTGAGTCTGCCCACCTATCTGGTATTTATTTTTTACTTTTTTTTTTTACCTTTTTTCTTTTTGACTGAACCACCATAACCATACTCATAGTCTCCGCCTTTTCCCATTTTCATGAGATCTTCATTCATTACGGCTCCTGTCCCACCCATCTGCATTTTCATTTCAACTAAGTCTGGATTGCTTGGTCCGCCCGTTTGCATTCCTGGAAGAATTTTTTCTACTGGTCCGCCTGCTTGTTTGTAGCCCATGCTTTTAAGTTTGTCAAATAAAGCTTGTGCTGCTTTTGGATTTTTAGTTCCTGGCATAATTTCTAATTTTTAATTGTTATACATATTTATCTACCTTGACCTCTATACGCTTTAAAATATAGTTTGCTTCCTTTAGATTTAGACTGTTTAGTCTTACTATGGATGCCCGGTCTTTTCTTTTTACTAGGCTTAACGTATGGTTTGTAAATTACCTTAGCCATTTTTCTTTGGTCTACCTCTACGCTTTTTACCTGTAACGGCATCATCTAGATCACCTATCTGATTGCCTACCTCTTTAATGGCATCTGCTACGTCTGCAAGTTCTTGTGCAGTAAGCTTATACCTTTTCTTTATTTCTTTAACAGTGGCTACTGCTTTTTCATCTATGTCAGTTTTTGACCATACCCAGTTCCACCCTTTTTTCAAAGAGAAGTTCCATATGCCACTCATGATTTTCTTAAACATAATTAAATTGTTTATTGGTTATATAATTAATATACAAAAATTATGTCGTTATTACAATTAACAGTATATTTGTTTAGGCTTTGCCCTTTATTTAATATACAAAAAAACCAAAATTAAATGAACACAATTTCTAAAAATGAAAACAGACTAGGAGTACATTGTAATGTGCTACCTACAGAAACCCTATTAGGGTTCAAAACAATCAATTGTACTATCAAATGTGAAGATGAAAAATTCAGACCTTTCTATGGTTTAGAAATAGGATTTTTATTTTTCACAATACAGATTACATATGTTGATTGGAAAGTGTAGAAAAAATTTGTAAGGCATAATTTATTTTTATAAATTATATTAGTGAATAGTCCAGAAGTATGTAGTATTCTAACTGCATGCTTCTTTTTGTCTACATCCCTTAAACTTAATATTATGAATGGAAACATCTTTAAACCTAGAACAAATATACTGCCTTATGAATACCCTCAACTATTAGCATATAAAGATGCTATTAGACACTCCTATTGGATTGATACAGAATTTAATTTTACTGAAGACATACAGGACTTTAAAGTAAATATTAATGATCAAGAACGTGAAGTTATTAAAAAAACCATGTTAGCAATAGCACAGATAGAAGTTAATGTAAAAACTTTTTGGGGTGACTTATATAAAAGAATGCCTATTACAGAAATAGGTGACGTAGGATTTACATTTGCAGAGTCAGAAGTAAGACACAAAGATGCATATGCAAGACTGCTTAGAATCCTAGGATTAGAAAATGAATTTAAAAATGTGGTAGAAATACCAGCTATAGAGGGAAGAATTAAGTACCTAAAAAAATACTTAGATGGTACAAGATCTAGAGATGACAAGATGTATACTAAGTCTGTACTGTTATTCTCTTTATTTATAGAGCACGTTAGTTTGTTTAGCCAGTTTCTTATCATGATGTCTTTTAATAAAGAAAAGAGTATACTTAAAGGTATATCAAATGTAGTTGAAGCAACCAGTAAAGAAGAAGACATACACGGTAACTTTGGTGCTGAGATTATTAATATTATTAAAAAAGAAAATCCAGAGTGGTTTGATGAAGAGTTTCAGAATCTTATACATTCAGCATGCAGAAAAGCATACACAGCAGAGTGTGGTATCTTAGACTGGATCTTTGAATCAGGAGAACTAAACTTTCTACCCAAAGATGTAATTAAAAACTTTATCAAAAATAGATTTAACAATTCACTCAAGAAAATAGGAATGCCTGCTTTGTTTGATATAGATAGAGAAATGCTACAACATACAAAATGGTTTGAGGTAGAAATGAAATCTACAAAAGAAGGTGACTTTTTCTATAAGAAGCAAATTGATTACAATAAGAAAAGTAAGAGTATAACAGTAAATGATTTATTCTAAAAATGAAAGATCAACAACAAAACGGAAACACCCAGTTAAATCTTGAAAGAAATAATCATAATGATAGAGTTAATAGAAAAAAATTTCTAGGATCAACTCCAAGAGTATATTGGAATAATTCAAGAAGATTTAGAACAATTTAAATAAACCAACATGGAATACAGCAAATACTATTGGCTTAATGAAGATAGCCGTAAGTTTTTATCAAGAGGATATATAACAGAATCACCAGAACAAAGAATAAAAGATATAGCTAATACTGCAGAAAAGTATTTACATATGCCAGGCTTTGCTCAGAAGTTTGAGCATTATATGTCTTTGGGATATTATAGTTTATCTACACCTGTATGGATTAACTTTGGTAAACAAAAAGGATTACCTATAAGTTGTTATGGATCTAACATAGATGATAATTTAGATAGTATACTTAATGCTGGAAGAGAGGTTGGTATGATGTCTAAGTATGGAGGAGGGACTAGTGTATTTTTAGGAAACATTAGACCCAGAGGTTCTGAAATATCTACAGGAGGTTTGGCTGACGGGCCTGTACACTATGCCAAGATATATGATACTGTAGTAGATGTGTGTAAACAATCTGAGGCAAGACGTGGTGCTTGTGCAGCATACTTACCCATTGAACATCCAGATGCCGCAGACTTCCTAGATATTGGAACTGAGGGAAATCCAATACAAAACTTACAGTATGGTATAACAGTCACTGATAAATGGCTCAATGAGATGAAGGAAGGTGATTTAGATAAACGTGCGCTATGGGCTAAAGTAATTCAAAGAAGAAATGAATTTGGATTCCCATACATAATGTTTAAAGATAACTCTAATAACAACAGCCCATACAAAGAACTAGGCATGGAGATCACAGCATCAAATTTATGTTCTGAAATACAACTGCCTACTGATAGTTACAGTTCTTTTGTATGTTGTTTAGGTTCTATAAATCTATTGCATTGGGATGATATAATTAAAACGGATGCTGTAGAAACTTATGTATTCTTTTTAAATGCAGTAATGAATGAGTTTATTGCAAAAGCAGAAGTTAAAGCAGGACTCAAAAGAGCTTATAACTTTGCTAAAAAACATAGAGCTATAGGATTAGGTGTATTAGGATACCACAGTTTACTCCAATCTAAACTTATAGAGTTTGAATCAATGGAGGCTAAAGGTTTAAACAACCAGATATTTAAATATTTAAATGAAGCTTCTGAGTCAGCATCTAGATACTTAGCACAAGAGAAAGGTTATGAATGTATTAGAGAAGGATATGCTAATACTACGCTTATGGCCATAGCACCCACTAAATCAAGCAGTTTCATACATGGTGCTGTATCTATGGGTATTGAGCCAATCAAATCTAATTACTTTATAAAAGATTTAGCTAAATCCAAAACTATTTATAAGAATCCTTTCCTAAAAGAAGAGCTTATAAAATATGATATGGATAATGATAATACTTGGGACAGTATACTAAAGAAAGATGGATCAGTACAACACTTAGACTTTCCTTCTAAAGGAGTTTTCAAGTCATTCATAGAAATTTCACCCAAAGAAATTATTATACAAGCAGCTCAAAGACAGAAATATTTAGATCAATCACAGTCATTAAACCTTATGATACACCCTAGTGTACCTGCAAAAGACTTAAATAAACTGTATCTAAGTGCTTGGGAACTAGGGGTTAAGACACTATACTATCAGTTCAGTCAAAGCTCAGCACAAGCATTCTCTAGAAATATTTTAGAATGTGCAAGTTGTGAGGGATAAATTTTGTTAATTTAAACACTTCTTCGTATATTATATTATAAACCAACATGAATAAACCAATCTTAAGTTAAACCTATTTTTAACTCTAAGGATTGAAAGCAATTATATTTTTAATTTTATTTATGATGGTCTCTAATTTAAATGCCCAAATAGCAGAGGACAAAAAGAAACACTTTATAGCAGGTGCTACAATAAGTGGACTAACTTATTCTCTTGCAAAAGAAAAACTGGGTGATCCAAATAAAGCTTTGTTATGTAGTATAGGAGCTGGCATTCTTGCTGGTATTGCAAAAGAAACATTAGATAGCAGACAATCAGGTAATACCTTTGATGGTGAAGACCTTCTTGCAACTACACTAGGTAGTATTTCAATTTCTTTGACTATTAATTTGTTTGACAAAAAAATAAAAAACAAAAAATAATATGAAAAAGACACTACTACTTTTAGTAACATTATTATTTGCCTTCTCATCTACAGCTCAAGAGAAAGAAAAAGGTAAATTCTTCAAGTCATTGTACAAAGACTTTTTAAAGTACGGAACTGTTTATGCAGCAGGGGACATCAGAAGCCCATATGAATCAGAAAGAAGAGACTACTTTGTAGAGAGACCAGCAGATGGTGATCTCTATGCTATACCACGTGTAATTGATGTAACAGAATATTTTGATTTTGATTACAGATGGAGCGTTGGTATCAGAAAATTGGCCCGTTTTAGTTATGAAAGAAAGCCAAGAAACTGGTATGATGGTACAGAACAACAACTTGCATTTACTGCACCTAGCTCAGCATTAACTGGATTAGAGTATCAATTTGATATTGGTAAAGAAAGAAACAGAGGAGAAATATTTGATAACCATAGATTCTTTGTTAAGTGGACAGGTAAATATCATATCATAAAAGCTGAGTCAAGACAAGTTGGAAAAATAAATTTAGACTACAAGTCTGCAGAAGTAAGAGCAAGACTTCCTATTGGTAAAAAATTTAGTATATCAGCCGGTGCAATCTTCCGTACTCATGAGCGTGCTTATGGATATAATCCAATTGAAATTTGGCTAAATGAAACAGAGACTTGGACTAACCCTACTACAGGAGAGGTAATAGAATACCCTGCAAATCCTTGGTACGCATTAGGATTTGAATATGGGTACAGTGATCACTACACTACTTATACTGACGTTAATACTGGAGATGTAATTAATGACTGGATATGGAGAGATGAAGATGGAAACATAGTGGCATATTCAGATTTAGATTTCAGAAATACAGTGTTTAGAGATCTTATTAATAGATATAACAATGAACAATGGGATCTTATTGATGCATTTGCAGAGGTAGCTCCTATTGTAGGATTTGATTATTATCATTATCAAAATAACTTCTGGCTTCATGCATATGCAAACTATATATTACCTTATCACAAATATGTCAAAGGTGATGTAGACTTTAGTTATTTAAACAGAAATAACTGGGGAAAAGGTGGATTGATTCAAGATGCTGAACTAGAGCAGTGGGATGATTATTCTGCTGGTGTAAACTTTGGTTGGAAACTAAGTAAACAACTAGGTGTTTTCTTTGAAGGTGAATATACAAAATTATGGGATAGTGAATTATTCCAAGGCAGTGTAGGACTTAATTTTTCATTTAAATAAAAATAAAAACTATGGCTAAACAAATCGGAGAAGATACTAAAGTCACATTAGACTTAAAAACAATAGGAATGATAGTAGCATTTGTTATTACTCTAGCAGGAATGTGGTTTACATTACAAGCAGATATTGCTCATGCAGCAACTCAACCAGAACCACCTATTGATAGAATAGAATATGATCTTAAGGATGAGCTTATAAGACAAACAATAATGGATACACAGGAAGATGTTGAAATGATTCTAGAAAAGATTGAAAAGATGGAAGAGCGCATGTATGACCTGTCCAAAAAATAGTTACATATGAAAAAACTACTATTAGTTTTAATGCTTACAATTCCTTGTTTAGGATTTAGTCAAGAGTGGGCAGATGATACAAATATAGAAGATATAATAACTGGTAAAAGTGCTTTTGGTGATGATGAACCTTTAGTTATTGTTGAATTTTATGCAGAATTTAATGATGCTAATGCCTTTGCTGACTGGAAAAATGTTGACATACCTTATTATAGAGTTGATATAGCTAAAGCACCTGTAGCCAAAAAGAAATACAGGGTCCGTATGGCACCCACTATAATTCTTTTTAATGAAGGATTCAAGGAGATAACCTGGAAAGCAGGATTAGATTTAGAGTGTCCTGTAACATTAGATGAAATAAAAGAAGCAATACAAGAAGCTAGTCAAGCATCACAATTTTAAATTTACAATCATGAAAAAATTATTATTATTATTTTCTTTACTCCTAATAGGATGTGAAAAGGAAGAAGTCATCCCAGAACCAGAAGTACTTTTTGAAATATCATTAGATGGTGTTTCATTTGATCCATATGAAAGATATTCTGTAGTCAACACATTTGGTGCTGTAAAAGATGTTGATGGATTTAGAAGAAAGATTTTTGTACTCTATCTTCAGATAGATGATGGCCCTCCTAGATTAGATAGACAACACTTTGCTTTATTTACTTATGACTTAGAAGGTGATATGGATGAGGACCTATTAGATACTGGAATGTATGACCATGAAGGTACAGATGATAAGCTAGCTGGGTTAGAAATCATAGGAGAAAATGACTACGTTAACTGGGCTTATGTTGATGTTCAGTTAGTAGTTGACGGTAAGATTAATCTAGAAGGTAGCGGTGAGTTTTACAACCCTTATATTGACCAAGTACAAGTAGCAGAGTTCAAAATAGAAAACATGCCTATAGGAACAGATATAGAAGCTACTCCTTACGGATACTTAATTAATTAATCAATATAAAAGTCTTGTCTTTTTAGGAACCCTTGCCATTTCTGTATGGTGTATAATGCTGGTATAGCATCAAACCATTCTTTCTTCATTTTCAATTGACCTTTCTTAGGTTTGTATTGATAATATAAATCAGAATCTTTTAGCATCTGTCTGTGCTCTCTTTTTGATATACCCCACTCTCCATCTAAACCACCTACAGGTGTAGCCATTACACCTCTTTGGTAAGCAAAGTTAAATGAACTTGTGAATGCCTCACCTATCTGACCTAGATTTCTAGAAGATGCAATAGGATCACTAATAAATTCACTCATTAGTCCCACACCACTATCAAACCCTTTTGCAGAAACAAAAGCAGGAACATACATTACAAGTTCTTTATATGTTCTATCTGCTTGATAAATAGCTAGGTTTCTCAACCTTCTCAAAGTTGGGTCCATATCATCATCATCATCATCAAATAATCCCATTAATAAATAATGACTTAGAGCAGCTGCTTGAATCATAGCTATATCTGCCAAAGTTCTTTTTATTCCGTATAACTTATTTTGTAGTCTTTCTTGTTCTTGTGCGCCTTGACCTTCTTTACCATACTCTTCTTCCATGTATGTCTTAAAGTTTGCAGCCTTAAAGTTAGCTTGCCCAATTTGTTTAAACATATAACCAAAGAATCTCATAGCAGATATATATCTACCTTCCATCCAACCTAGGTTTTCATCAAAGTATTCTCTTTGGAATCTTGCTCTAATAGCAGGAGCTAACCATTTTTTAAACTGGAATATAAGCTGGCCTATATTTTGTCTTTGTAATAGCACTCTGTCTTCTCTAGCATAGTTACCGTGTATCTGCTTATTAACCTCACGCATTTTCATTCTTAAATCAAACCTATAGTTTTCAGTAAATTCTTTAATTGTTTCATTACCTCTTAGATCTTTCTCTACAACTTGATCAAAGCCTTCTTTTAGTATAGCAGTTTGAGTTTGTGGATCAAAGTAATGAGCATCATAATAACTTAGTCTTTCACCGGTTGCACTATTTTGCATTGTCAAGTCCATAAGTATACTCATACCTACTGTTGTTTGTACTTTATATTCTGCTGCGTCTTGTAAAGAGTAACCAAATGCTTTAAGATTATCTAGTGTAAACAAATCATCACTCATTGCTCCTTGACCCTGAATAGATTCACGTATGTCTGCATAAGAATCCATCATCCTTTCTTTGAGTGCCATAGCCTCCCATTTGTTCATAGGCTTTCTAGGATCATATCTATTACCTTTTCCTCTAGTTGATGAGTAAGCTAATCTCTTCATCATACCTTGACCAATATTGAGACCGTAAAATTCAGAGTTTGCTCTAGCATAAGCTTTTCTGCTAAAGAATCTTTGACCCAAAGCCTCTATAGAGTTATTGGCAGATGCTATAGCTAAGTTGTTTATGTTACCTATTGCGTTAAATGCTACATAAGATAAAGAAGAATACTGTATAGCTAAGTTTGTAAGTTTGTCAAACACAGTTTGAGTCATCTCATCTTTGTTATAGAATACCATAGAGAACCAGCCTGCAAGTCTTTTCTTAGTATTTTCTTGTTCTTTGGTCTTATTACCTCTTTTACTAGCTAGCTGTCTTATATTATCTACACCAGCTTTTGCATATCTAATAATACCTTTTGCTTTATTCTCAGAATATACTCTGTTATCTACTATCTCTTTTATACCAAGAAGTGTGTCTTCTATATCATTCATAGCTTCATACATAGAAGACATAGCTGTAAACTTGATAAGAGAATCAGCAAAGTCCATACTTATTTCATCTGCATTAGGTGCACCTAATATAGCTTTCTTTTGTGATTCTAATATTTCTAACTCCTCTTTATATTGTTCCCCTGTTACCTTTTTATCTTTTCTTAGCTGATCTAAATTTTGAATTTTTTCATTAATCTCATTTAGTTGTTTCTCAGTCCTAGGTCTACCAACAAACATAATAGGTATTGAATCAATCATATTACCATTAGCATCAAGGGCAACTCTTCTAAAACTTATTGTTTCTTTGAATGTGTCTTTTATGTCTCTTCCCATCTGTCTCAAGAAACCTGGCAGGAGTCCTCTTTTTTTAGCTTCTGATAAAATTTTACCTCTAACTATAGGAGCATAACCAAGCATACTATCTCTTACACCCATAGGTAATAAAGCAAGCTGCTCTTTATATACTTCCATATAATGATTATAGAACTCTCTTCTTGCAACACCTAGTGCTGTACTATCCGTCATAAGTTTATTATACTTATCACTTTGTAAATCAGTTCTATCTGTTCTTGCTTGCCTGTATTTTCTTTTTGGAAAAGACATTTTAGCTGGTATCAATCTACCTGTTGGCTCACCATTTTTTTTCTCCATGATTTGTGCATCTTCCACAACATCATAGTGTTCAAGATAAAATTGTTCTTGTTGCTCTTGTGTAACATTAGCTTTGAATATCCAAAATCCATGATTTCCTTGAGGTACATAGGTCATAAACTTAGATCTAATATCTTTCCATTCTTGTGTATATTCATGAAATTCACCGGCTATTGGCTCACCATTATCATCTTTAGTCTCTGCTCTCCAGAAAGCGCTGTGTGCTTGTCTAGCAGCATACAAATCTAAATTGTATTTAATATCTGCAGCGTTAGCTGTTTCTAGGTCTGTTATTTCTCTATACTCTTTCCAGTCTCCATTTTCATGACGTAGCTTACTTCTAAGCTCTTCCATTTTACCATAGTATTTATCTCCTAATTTTTGGACATATCTACCTGTAAATTTACCGTCTACCATTTCTGCCATAAATTCAAAGACATCTCTAGGATCTTTGAGTCCAGTAAGCTTATATAATTTGTTACCTAATATTCTTGTCTTAGCACTTCTTTCTTCACCTCTAGTCTGACCTCTTAATCTTGCTCTACTAAATTCTTTAGCTACAAGAGCAAGTAGTGTGTCAGGAAGTGTTGCTAGATCTCTTGTATTAAGATTCATAAAACTAGTATCTTCTGCAGCTCTAACAATTTCTTTTAATTCTTTTTCTGTAAAGTCTCTATTAGAATTGTTTTTTACATAGTTGGCTCCCCAATCTAACAAAGATTTTCTTATTAATCCAGTCTCATAGTTATTACCTTCTACTTGTATTAGTTTACTTGTTAAGTTTTGCACTAATATCAACTCGCTTTTATTTAGTAAATCTGAATTACTAATAGTATTTAATGCAAGATATGATTGTGCAAACTTCTGAAAATTTTGTAAGTATGTTATAAAGTTAGGATCATTTAAGTTTTTAGGATCATTTACATACTCTATAAATGTATTTATTTCTTTAATTGCATCACGTATAAGCTGACTATACACATTGCTTTGCAGTGCAACAGAGTCTGGATTTACTGTATCTAATGCAACCATAATACTTGCTAAAGCATTATTTGTATATTGCAATGCTTGCTCATTTGTCTTATCTACATACAGTCTTTTCTTATAGTTTTCTAATTCTTTTCTTCTTTCTAGAATGTGCTTTTGATAATTTTTAATATTAGTATTAATAGTTTTATATCTATTTGCATCAAACTCTGGACTTGTTGGATACTCAATATTATCCTCTATGATACTAGGATCATTAATAGGATCATATTTAAGTTTTCTTTTCCTTATAGTTTTAATTTTTTCTGCTGCTATAGGATCAATATTAATAGGTATCAACATATTTACATAATCCATATTTAAAGATGCAGGATGTGCAACCATATCTCCCATTGTATATGTGCCTAAAAATCTTTGATTTTTTCCTGAACCTTTTATATCTACATGAACATGAAATGTTGTTGCAGAATAAGCATCTGTTGCAACTTCATATCCCATATTCTCAAACATTCTCTTATACATATTAACTTGCATACCATGCTTACCTCTTGTAGATAATCTTTCAACTCCTTTTTGTTTTAATAAACTATCATTCTGTAGATTCCATTGTCTTTTATATTGTTCTTTTGCAGTAGTGCTATATGCTGTCTTACTAGTTTTTAAATCAATAATTTTAATTCTTCCTTCAGGTGTAATTCCTACAATATCTGCAGTACCTGCTATCTTGGTAGCGTTGTCAAATACAACCACCTGCGGTATAAAAATAGTACCATCTGCCTTTAGACCTCTTATATAATTACTTAAATCATTATATACATTATCTAAAAGCTTTCTATCATTTTTAAACTTACTGCTGTCTACTTCTTGTAACTCGTTGAAGATCTGATCTGCTGTTTTATCTGAAAGTATTCCGTCTACAACACTATCAAAGTCATTACCTACTGCTAAATTTTCTTGTATTTCTACTTCATTTTGTAACTTACCATTGATTGCAGTTGTTGCAGATAGATAAGCCTCCCCTGTGGTAATGTCATAGTAAGTATGATTTTCTTCATTAAGTATAACAATACTTTCACCAGATTCTGGTCCTGCAGACAATGAATCTATACTATCTTCTTGCTTTTGTGCAATATTAAAAAGTCTATCAACAATAGCTTTCTGCTCTTGTGATGCTCCTTTTTTTACATAGTCTACTATCTTTTGTTTTTCTGGTGACAATGAATATCTTACTTTGCCGTCTGCTTTCTTTTCTAGTTTAAAACTTATATCTGTTGTATTTAACATTTTTGCTATATCAGACAAATTTGTTCTTGACTCAATCTGACTCACTTTAAATACAGGAGACATACCCTCTGTTATAAATTTATGAATACTTTCTACTATGCTAGCAAACCATTTAATAAAATCATTAACTCTGTCTAAGAATGATTTAGATGGTGTAGTTTCATACTCTAAAGCAAAGTGTCTTGTAAGTGCTTGGGTAACTAGCTCTAGATCTCTATGTAATTGATTAAACCCTTTCTTATTAGTATAGGTATCATCTATTTCTTGTTTTAATGCTACAAAGGTTTTCTTGGATTCCTCTAATAAATTATCAAATAACTCAGAGTTCTCTACTTTAATTGCATCTACAAACGGGTGTAGTATTTCTTCTATTGCAGTATTAGAATCTACCCTACCTTGAATTAATACAGCTTTTCCATCTACATAATAAGATTTTAAATCTTCAAACTTTAATTTAGACTTTTGTCTTGGGTCTAAATTGTTGTAGTGTTTTTTAGCTTGTGCTACAGACACAATATCTATCTCAACTTGTGGAAACATTCTTTCTAGATGCTCAATTATTGCAAGAGTTCTAGTAGTATCTGCTGGTCTTTGTTCTGGAATAATATCTCCTATTTTAAATAAACCATCATTAACAGTAATACGTGCTGATCTTTTTGTTCTTTCCACTGAAACTGTCTCAGCAGGAATATTGTTTGCGTCTAAATATTTATAGAGTCTTCTAATGTTTTTGTCTAGTATGCTTTGACTTGCCACAAAGCTTTGCCCATCTGTAGTATTGACATAGTGATATCCTTTATATTTTTTTGTAGCAATTCCCTTAGCTATTAAATTCCCAACTAAAGCTTCAGCAAACTCTCTTTTCATAGTAGAATACATAACCTTCACATCAGATTGCATTTGCTTTACTTGCTGAATAGATGGTATAATATTACTATTAGTAGTCCTTTGATAATTAATAATTGCTGCATCAACTGCAATATCTTTACCAAGCTCCTTTTTTAGCTCTTTATACTCTATAGTATTTTTGTTAAAACACGCCATAATTAAAGTTTACATCTTAATTGTTCAATAAATTCTTCTTCAGTCAATGGAAATAATGATTTATTTAACTCATTAAATTCAGACAACATATCAGCATACGTATCATATCCAAGTTTTTTCTTATTGTCTACAGATTCGTTTAACTCACTATTCCAGAAGCCTCCTAATACTTGTTCATTAGTTCCAGCTTTACTCTTCAGTAAGGCTTTTATCTTGCTAGTTGTTTCAGGTAAAACTTCTCCCTCAACAGAATCAAACTGATCTGCTTGTTCTGTTGTTAATTGTTCTTTTGCTTGATAAATACCATCTAAAAATGCTTTATCAATTATAGTATTAGTACTATGAGTAAAATTACTATATTCTTTTAACTTTGCAGCAGCAGCAGAATTTGGATTTTGTGCAAAGCTTTCTACTACAAGATTTCTCATTAGTTGTAAATTATCAAATCCTTCTACAACAGCCTTACCTCTAATCTTTTTACCAAATCCTCCAATCTTCTCATACTTATCATATGTAGTTTGATCAAACTGACCAGACTTATTAGACTGATAAGCATGCTCAACACTCCCATATGATCTACCTTGATATGTAAAGTTTCTTTTTGCTAAGTTTGAAAGTACCTTTGTATTTGTTGCTGATTCAGGTGATCCATAAAAAATATTAATTGTTCCTTTGCCTTCTAAAGGTATCTCTATTGCCTCAGTTCTTTCTTTTACTAAGTTACTAATTTTTTGTTTACCTTCTTGCTTAAATCCTTTCTCATCAGCTACTATATCTACATCTGGTTCAAACTCAAATTTATCTAACGCTAATAGTTCTGACTGATCTTGCATTGGAGCTCCACTTTTTTTACGTTGTTTTTCTGCAATAGAAGCTGTTGTAGGTCTTGTAAATCCTGGTGTGTCAAACATAAAACCTATAGCGTTTTGATTTACACTACCAATTTGCTGTATTCTTTTGTATACATTAAAGTTTGTAAGTCCACTATCATCAATAGATTCTAGTTCATATAAAAATTTTCCTATCATTATATGCTCTGCAAATATAGGTATTCCTAATTCTATTAGTTTTTCTTCTGAAAATGTATATGTTTCTTCTATTATTTTTGAGTCTTTGTCTGCAGGACTTTTCTTGCTTTTTCCAGCATTAATAGGTAGTATAGTTGGTAAATAAGCAGTTGCCTTTGGACTTTTAAAATAACCATCTACAAAGTCTATACGTGATGTTGTTTCTATATCTGCCACACCATCCTGTGTTTTATCTAGAAAATGTTCTAGTACAAATGGTGATAATGATTCCATGATAGACCCAGATGCAAACTGTAAACCATCCTTAATCATTATATAATGTAATAACTTAATTGCGTCTGGTCTTGTTAATGCATCACCGTATAATGCTGCAAATCCGTTTTGAACTTTTATTTTTTGATTATCACTTAATGTTGCAAATGTATTTGATACAACTTTATTTAAACCATCTTTGCTATTAGGGTCTGATGATTCTATTGTTTGCAAATATCCATTTAAGAAATAATTATCTTTGCTATGCATGCTTCTTAGTTTCTTAACTACATCAATAATATTTTCACCTTGCCCATTTTCATATATAAGCTCATTACTAAGAGAGCCTACAGATTTGCTTTGACTTAATAATAGCTTGTCTTTATATTTGTTAATTAATAAATATGATAACAAGTCTAAAGATATATCATTAAGCTTATCAAGATTTATTTTATTATTTAAATCAAAAGTTATTTCACGGCTTACATTATCCTCTATAATTTTATCATACATATAAACAAAATTAGGATGAGCTCTATAGAATATCTTAGGTAATATATTAGTTCTAATATCCTCAAACACGTCTATATTAGTTTGATGATAAGTATCACGCAATGGTGACCAATTACTACTACCTTGATCCATTGATGAATAACCTTCTATATCTCTAATATTTTTATGTATTCTAAGTACACTACTAAAGTCTTTACCCATACCCTTATCTAGATTCATAACAGTACCAATTATTCTTGCTGTACTTGCTATGTCTTGTAGTTTAGCTTTTACTTGGCGTATTCTATTTTTGATATTTGGTTTGCTTTTACCCTTATAGTCTTTAAGTATTTCTGTTGTAGTTATAGCTACACTTTTTCCTTCATTTTTATATCTTATTCCATCATTTACAGCTGGTGAATTTAAAAGTAAAATTGCTTCATTTAATGGTATTCCTATTGCTACTGCTGCTGATACCAATGGTAGATTTTCTCTATTTAAGCCTAGTTTAGATGCCATTCTTTCTTTAGCATTATCAACCATTGCTGTAATTAATTCATCAAATAATATACCCGTTCTATCTGTTCCTGTGGTATTTACAAAGTTTGATGTTTGAAATTTATCTAATGTAAAACTAAGTCCTTTAGGTAGTAGCTTTTTATATTCTTTAGTTAGACTATATACTAAGTTTGGTTTTACAGCTAATCCAATATTAGCCGCTCCCTCTTTATTATTTTTATAAGATAAAAATTTACCAAGCAAACTATTAATATCTACATTTACATCAGAATTTTCAGCTGCCCACTCAGGAACTTTTTCTTCCATATATTTTCTTGCATCCTTCAGTCTATTCAAAGCTGCTTCCTGTGCAATTATTGCTGTCTCACCTGCTGGTGCTTCTGTCATTGTTTTATTACCTAATAATGCGTACTTATAGTCTAAGTCTTTATTTGAGTAAGCTGCAGCATATGGTTCACCATTTTCTTTTACATATGTGTTATAAGCTTGTTCAGTAGTAGGTAGTCCTAGAAGACTTAATATTTCTGTTATTGAATCTTCAGGTTTTACGTTCTCTACACCTACACTATACTTTAAAAAAGCATCTTTGAATACATTAGGTTTACCAGAATTTAATTCTTTTTTGACATAAGTAATAAAATCTTTGTAGCCATTCTTACCATACTCATAAAACTTTCCATCTTCAACATAAAACTCTTTCATGTGAGTATACAGTTTATCAATATCAAAGTCAGCTCCAGATCTTTCTAGTATTTCTCTAGCAAATACTCCAGTAGATCCCATATAGTGCGGCATAAAATCTACAAGCCTTAAGTTTATAGCTGAGTGTTTATCCTGGGAAGGGATACGTATACCAAAATGTTTTTGTAATACGTCTGGCAGAGGTTGATTAGTATTATAAAATTTATCATGTACTGATTGGAAATGAGCAGGCATGATAAACTCAGAATATTTTAAGCCGCTTTCATCAACAAGATCTGATCTTAGTCTATCAACAACAATTACTCCTTTATCATTATTTTTAAGTTCATTCTGTAAGTCTGTAAAATCATCTGATGATATATCTATGTCTGCAGTTTGTACTGTCCTGTGGAGTGTGTTTTCTCTAATTATTTCAAACTTAGTTGGGACACCATTTTCATCTACTTCAAATACTTTTCTATAAATTTTAATACCATAATCAGACATAAGTGCTAAACTCATACCTGGCTGTCTATCTTTTAATACTTCATTAAAGTAAGAAAGAAATAATCCTTCTGCTTTCTCTACCATATGTGGTGAGTTAAGACCATATTTCATTTGGCCATTTTCATCTACCTCAAACTGCTCAATAATATTACTACTTGCTTTTGATGCTTTTAAATTTCTTATTGCATATTTTAAGAAGGAGAACAAATCAACATTACCATTCTTATCTGTTATTAGTTTTTTCTTAAGTTCATAACCAAGATTAATTTTTCCTGATACATTGTCATTATACATCTTTCTAAGATCTCTTACATTTAAAGACACACCATCTATAACAACTTTTTCTGTAATGCTTTGTTCACTAGTAAGTAAAGTTCTCATTTGAGTTCCAGAAGTAATTTCTGTTTTATTTGATGGGTTTACCATTTGCAATCCCATGTACTGTGCTTCTAATGTTGTTAAGTCTCCCTTAGTAAGTCCGCTTTCACTAAATGCTTGATCTGCTGTATCAACATTTTTCTTAAGCATCTTCAATGCACTTGTAGGTGATGAGAAAACCACAGCATCATTTGCATTTTCATATGCCTCCATCTTAACTCTAAGATTATGTAAAGCTACTTTGTTTGGTTTAGGTATTGTATAGTTACCGTTCTCATCTTTAAGAGAAGTAAACTCAGGAAACAAAGTAACATTTGACATCTTTAGATAACTAGTACCATCAAAGTAAACAAACTTCTTAGAGTTTGCAGCATTCTTTTTACCAGCATAACTGTTTATAAAAAAGCTTGGAACAGACTCATTATCATCTATTCTATCAAGTAGATCAACCATTGATTCAGTAAGGTTACCCATACCAAATTGAGAATATCTAAATCCTTTGGCTGTGTTATATACCATACCATCTGTCTGCTCCTGCATTTGTTCACCTGATTGCTTTTCAAATGTAGGATCTACGAATGGATAAATTTCTATGTTTTGTAATGTATGATAAATACCTACTGTTGGATCTGTAAATGGAAAGTCTATTGAACGTATTGCAGCATTTTGTCCTTTTGCTCTTTTAATTTGATCAATAGAATCTTTTAATGTTAATACTTCATCACCTAATATCAACTCATTAATTGCAGTAGTATTTATTTTATCATTAAAGTAGATCTGAGCTAAGTTTAATTTAAACTGTCCTGGTACTAAATTAAGTTGAGCATTGGCAATTTGTATTTTTTCTCCTGTTGTAGCGCCATCTCTATTTTGTACACCAGTACCTATAAAGCCAGAATCATTTGCTATAGCAGACCCTACAGTTCTGTAAAATCTATTAAATTCATCTAGTAAACTCTTCTCAACAGCTTTATAAAAACCACCTTCTACAGCTAATTTAGCTGCGTCAGCAAATGGTGTTCCTTTGTATGCTTCTTCTTCTAGTGTTTTTACAGCATCTGCAGGCAATAAATATTTTGTATTAAATAATTTATATGCTCTTCCTTTTTTAGTATCTCTTGTAGATACCCCGCTACTATCTGCATTATAACCCACTATTAAATCTTCTGTGGGTGCTTCTATTTCTCTAACTATTCTTGCATAGTCGTTTTGTATTTGTGCTACAAAAATATCAAGTGTTTCTTTAGGTAAAGTAACTTTTTTATTTGTTCCTGTGACAGCTTTTATAACGGGTAAGGGAATACCATCACCTGTATTACTTGCTTCTAACACTCTTATAAGTACGGGTGCTAAAGCTTTATCTTTAGATACTGTATTTTCTAGTGTAGCTGTATTAAAATAAAATGTATAAGCTTTTACAAGGTTAGTTACAAACTCTTCTGGAGACTGTTTACCATAAGTTTTAGCATAAGCAACACTTTTAGTTCCGTCACTTATAATTTCATTTTGCTCACTCAATGACATCATACCTTTTCTGAAGCCTGCTAGTCTAACTAATTGTACTTTTTTATCAGCTGATAGCTTTCTAAATGCTTCACTTTGTAATAATGGATTAGTTGGAAATTTTTCTAACAACTCTTCTATAAAGTCATCATCATTTAGTTTAGCTACAATTTTTGTATGATATGTTGGTAATTGGTGTGCATATACTAAGTTCCCATCAGCATTTGTAAATACAGTTGCACCTACGTGCTCATCAAGTTTTTGATTACCAATAGATATAGATGTTAGCCTTGCAGAAGCACCGCTTTCCTCTGCAAATATATTATTCTTACCATTTGGATTTAGTATTATATCTTTTATTGCAGATAAATCATCTGCTGTCAGCGTTCTTACTCCACGGTTATTATCTATTAGAATCTGCTGTTGTTTTGTTTTTGTCTTTACATTACCTTCTACTACAAGCATACTAAGCTTTAAATATTCTGGAGATAGTCTTATACCAATAGCCTCAAACAAATCTAAAGAAAGCTTTTGTGCTTCTTTATCAAATTTAGAATTATCTATTTTAAGTCTACTTGCCTGTAATTTATTTATTGCTCTATTTAATGTACCTTGAACTCTACCTTTAAATTTAGGATCAGACTGCATAATTCCAAGCTTTTGGTCAAACATTGCTTGCCATGAACCTAATTGAGTTTTAGCAGCATCTCTTGTGGCAGCATCATAGAAAAAGTTTTTTCCAGTACTTGTGTCAGTTTGTATAAATAAATAATTAATTCTGGCATTCTGAAAAGATTTTATTACTTGCATTACAAAAGCTGATCTTTGTACAATCTTAGGTAATGTGCCTGATTTAATCATCTCTTCACCATTAATACCCATATCATTAAATAGTCTTGTAACAAAAGCTTTTGTATTTTTATTAGTTCTACCAAAAACATAAATGCTACTCAATATATCATAAGCACTTGTTTTATTTTTTACTGCTTTTAATATACCGTTGTATACAGCATCTACATCAACAGGAACTATTAATTTTTCTCCTTCTGTAATTATATTACCATTATCATCTGTAACAGGCTCAATTAAAAATTGATTACCAAAGTAATCTGAATCTTCTACAGTTGTGGTTGCAATATATAATCTAAGCTTTAAAGGTAAAGCAGTTACACCACCTACCATAGATGCATCTTTATCCCATTGATCTGTGCTTCTCAGACCTAAATCATTTTCAAAAACCTCATTTATTTCAGCTTCGTTATCTAATTTAAGTTGGAATGTATCTATAACCTCTCTTGCAGCCAGCATAATTTTTGGTGTAGCTAAGTCACCAAAGGTAAGAGCCTTATCAATCTCCATAAGTCTATCATACTGTGAATCATTCAAGCCATTATATCTAGGGTTTGTAGGGTCATATAAATCTGTAAACTCACCAAATACTTGTGATTCTATTTCAGATAAAGATTTTATACCATCATTTAATTGCAACATTCTAGCAACAAAACTATTTACTAAAGAGGTTGCAGTGTTAGGATCTAAGTATTCATATGTTACCAACCTTGACCCTGCTATTTCTTTTACAGGTAATAATTTAAATGCATCCAGTGTTATTCCTTGTGTCAAAGATTCTGTAAACATATTATTGGCTATACCTCTTGACTTGTATTTACCAGCATCAATATTTTCAAACAATGGATTTAATTGACTCTTAGTAAATCCGCTAAGTGCTGTTCTAATCCAATTAATTAATCTTGTAAAGAATGATTTAATAAACCCACCTGCTTGAGAACTTTTTGGATTTGTCTTAAATTTTTGAAACTCATCAGCCATGTACTCTTCAAAAAATTCTTGTTCTAATCTTTTTCTACTAAATGATTTATATAATGGAGACAAGTTTTTAAACTTTTGTAACTCTACCTCAAAGATCTTACCTTCTTTTCTAAGCTTTGCTCTTAGTTCTTTTTCTGCAATAGCTAGATATTGCTTTTGTTCTGCAGGAGTTAACAGCATTCTAAAGACTGCATGAAAGGCTTCATGATATCTAAATCCATTTGCTCCTACATATACAGTTCCGTTTATCTTCATGCCCCCTGCAAGATTATTTAGTGCCATAACAAATGCACCTGCAGTAATACCATTATTCTTTAATCTATTACCTATATCATCTATATTACCTAAAGCAATAAACTCAGGAAGATTCTCGTTCATCCAAGTTATAAATGCATCTACCTTTTCAGTTTCTGTGCCATTAAAGTTTTCTGGTAGTATTTTATATGCGTCATTATCATTTAAACTCTTTTTAAGTTTATCTACTTTTTCTACAGCATCTAAATATTCTTTGTTGTTTTTCAGTGCAAGAAGTCTATTTTGACCAGACTCCCTAGCTTCTTTCATTACCTTTTTCTTAATTGCGTCTCTTTCTGCAATAGCATCATTTATTTGTTCAGCTATTTCATCTGTAGGAGAAACTGTTTCAGACTCTTTGGATAGTTCTTCTATCTTACCAAGATTTACTTTATCATCAACCTTTGTGTTTTGATCTTTAGGTTGTGGGTTCTTTACCAATTCATCTGATTGTAATTGTTCTGAGTCAACATTAAAGTATACTGCTCTATTTTGTTTAGGTCTATTAATCTGAATAGTAGTTGTAGTAGAATCAATTATTTCATTTATACTTGCTTCTTTAGGTATATTTATTACAAAGTTTTTTCTAGATATTTTACCACCTTGTTTATTAAATTTTTCTAATAATGCATCAAATCCTTTTTCAGAATATTCTTTTGCCTCTACCTTTACACTATAACTTTTTCTATCTTGTGTCCCTTGCAACAAAACATCCCCGGCAGCATTTACAGATAGTGTTAGTTTATCACCAGGTAATCCTGTAATAAATATTTTGCTTTTTATATCTGAATTAAAATCTTTAGATGCAGCTGGGTCTTTTAGTTTTCCTTTATCATCAACATTATCTGTAGATAAATCTATTGATTTCTCTGCAATGTCTCCTAGTAAAGTTTGTAGTTGTGGAGCATTGCTTGTTACATCTAAAGGTATAAGTACTAAGTTTCCGTTAGGTCTTCTTGATACAGCACTGTAACCTTTTCTTAAATATTGTTTTTTTAAGTTTGGATCATTGTTTATTTGATCCATTATTTTTGCATGTAATTCAATTTCTTCTGTAGAACCAGTTTCTAAATCTGAAACATAATCATCAATAATAGATATTTTACCATCTTCACCTTTAATTTTTCTTCTAATTAAAATTAATCTTGTACCATCAACTGTATTATCTGAAATGGCATTTAAACTTACTGGTGCACCATCATAGTTAAAAGTATCACCTTTGAAACTAAAAGTTATTTTTTCTTTTTTAAGTTGATCTATTGTAACATCAAAAGAAGTCTGTCCAGCAGCTTCATAAAGTTTATCAAGTGTAGATTCTAAATGCTCTGCTGCTAAAACTTGTGCAACTATATCTTGCTTATTCATATCAAACAAGAACTGTAAACTTTCTTCACTTGCATTTAAGTTTAGTTGTTTACCTTCAAACTCAAATTTATATTGACCATTAGCAACAAAACCTATAGTCTCTCCATTATATTTTATAGCTACAGTATATTTATCACCCATCTTTTTTATGTATGGGTTTGCTTGCAAGCTTGATCCAGATATAGTAAATGGATTTTCTGGTCTAACCTTATTTAGAGATACACTGAATGTAATGTTATTAATATTAAATTCAGGATCATCTAACATATCATATATAGGACTACCTTTTGTTCTATCAGGATAAACAGAATTTAGTTCACCTGTTTTTATTCTTGTTATTTTTGTTTTCTCTGGTCTAGATATTTTTTCTTTAAAGTCTCTTGTGTCTTTTTTATAGTTCTCACTAAATCCTACTTCACTAAGTTTAATTTCTTTTCCATCTGATAATCTTTTTACAATAAGTTTAGATCCATCAACTAAATTATTTGGAGTACCTATAACAAAATATTTTTGTCCAGTCTCTTGTTCTATAAGTGTATCACCGTAACCAAGTTCTTGACCATCAAAGTTATAGCTTGCATCTTCTTCTATAAATTTATTAAGCGTATTAAATACTTTGTCTGCAGACTGTATTGTATTGTGAGCATCCACATTATTTAATCTAGCTCTTTGATATAATGCAGGTGATACAGGTTGTAAATCATTATCTACTATTCTATATATAGTTCTTTCAACACCTTGTGGATCTACTAATTTTATACTTAGAATATTTATACCCTTGCCCTTTTTTAGAAATTTCTGATTTGGTGGTAAGGTAGATGGTGCTACCCCTTTTTCATCAGCTATAAAATTAGAGGCGTTTAAAGAATTTGTAAGCAAGATTAATCTTACATCTTTATTATTTCTGTTCTCTGTAAACCATGATTCAAATGTTAAAGGTGTTCCTCCAATAGGATTACCAGAGGCATCTTCTACACCTGAAGGTTGCATTTTACTTGCTGCTTCTTTATATAAGGCCATTAGTTTTGTTATACCTAAATATTGCCTTTTTGTAGAATCTAGTTCTAACCACTCATCTTCAGTTAAAACTTTACCATCTGCTACTACAGACTTTTTATAATTATCATAGAGCTTATTTAAAACTACTCCTTCTTCTTTTGTAATTAAATCTGTATTTATAGCAGGTAATGAACTATCTTTTGTTTCAGCAGAATTGAAATCTTGCTCTTGATTTGTTTTGGCTTGATCAAAATCTTCAAGATCTTTATCTTCTTTATTTTCAACGTCAGCTGGCTCAGCTAGTTTCTCATACGTAATTATAGCTTCTTGTATTTTTGCAAACAGCTCAGGATTGTTTTCAGCATTTACAGCCCCTTCTTCATTTTCAAATTGTACTAGCTGCTTAACATCTCCATAAAGTAAGAACTTCATTGCTTGTTCTGGTGGAACCAGTATACCTAATTTATCTAAAGCTTTTAATAGTTCTGTTCTTTCATGTTGTGCAATTTTAGCTCTAGCTAATTTTCTAAATCTTTTTTTGTTTTGCTTAAACATTACAGCCATTATTGGCTCTATTCTTTCAGCTAGTTTATCAAGAGCTGCAGGATCAGCTAAAAGTTGTATAGCTTTATCATATGCTCTTGTTCTTCCTTTAAGTTCTCCGTAGTCAATTAACTTACGTAAAGCACTATCTACATTGTCTACATTTACAAAGTCTCCTTTTTCTTCAGCAAGAACATTTACGTAGTCAAGAAAAACTTTTCTTAGCTTTTTAACATTAGTTTTATTTCTGCTAAACCTATCTCCTTTTTTTGTTTGATTTTCTGGAGCATTAAGAACATTAGCATAATTTTCTAATGCTTTTATTTTTCTTTTCTTTTTTGCAATCTCACTTCTCTTGTCTCCTTTTGTATCTTTTAAAACTTCTATCTCTTGTAGTAGTATACTTATTTCATTTTGTATGGATGGAGCATCTGCTAAAAGCTGAATATCATTTGCAGCTATTTTATTTAGTATAGGATCTGATGCTAACTCTGTGTAAATTTTATTACTTCTTTCTAATGCTCTTTCAAAAGAATCAGATGTAAACATATGCAAAAATCTAGCATGCTCATATGCTCTGTATTTAATTGATTCCATTAAATGCTCTCTTGTACCTTTCTTATACCTATTAGGATTATATTTGTTTTGGTACTTCATTTTATTAGCATCATACGTTTTTTTAGCTTTTTCTATTTTTTGTATGCTTTCTTGTATGTCTGCTCTTATTTGTGAACCTTTCTTTTGTCCACTTTCGTCTAAAGCTCCTAGCTCTTCATCTGAAAGTTGTAAGTAATCTCTTAGTGCACTTGTGTATTCACTAGCGCCTCCATTATCAAAGATCATTTGTTGGTGTTGGAATTTAAGAAAGTCTTTTGCATCATAGAATCCAAGAGGGTCACCTTCATAATTATAGCTGTCCATTTCTTTAGCTGCATCATGTATGGCAGCAAAGTTTAATTTTCTACTATTCCATTGAAAGTCAGTACCATCTTTACCTAACATCTCATTGTAGTTGTCATTATATACTTGTACAAGATTTGTTATATACTCTTCCTTTTTTTCTTTGTATTGTTTATACTCTTCTGGTCTAGTAAACCTACTAAATTGATTTGGTGCAAAACCAAAAACAAATTTTTGAGGTCCTTGTACTAAACCACCCATCAAAAAACCTGACATAAATGTTTCAAAACCTTGCCCTGTAGCTTGTGATTTTAAACCTTCGTGTATACCGCCCCAGAATAAATTTTGATGTGATGCTGAAGGATGTTCTAGTAACTCAGAAAAATAATCTTGTACACCTACATTAACTGCCTCTTGATAAACTTCTTGTAAACCTTCTGCAAGATTAGCCGCAGTAAATCTTAAAGCACCATGAGCACCTCTCTTTAAACTTCCACCTACAGTCCAACTTGCCATTCTTTTCAAAGAAGGAAGTCCAAGGAAGCCTTCACCTGCATCTTCAAATACATCTTTAGTTGCCTTTCCAGCTGCATCTCTAACACCTTTAGTTCTAATTATTCTTCTTCCAAAGTTTGTGAGTGTTTCATCAAATATTCTACCGAACCTTCCACCAAAACCCTTAAGAGCTCTTCCTAATACTATTTGATTTGTTAATGCAATTACAGGAGCATTCCATTGAAACGTTCTAAATGCAGCTTGTGATGCATTTGCATGCACCTCATTCATTTCTTCAGTAGTTAATTCTCTACCTAATTTTTTTTGTTTTATGTTTATTGCATTTTCAAATTGTTCATTATAGGTTAATCCTGCCTCCATCTTAGATTCAGCTATAGCTAAATTTACAGCTCTTACATCCCTATAAAATCCTCCAAGCACTTTTGTTCCCTTTGCTATCCCTCCTAAATTTTGTGCTGCCACCTTAGAACTATTAAGGTACCTCAAAGATTGCATTGTACCAGGCAAAAGAAATTTAGCTACAGGTTGTTTTCCTGTTCTTACAGCTTTCCAAAAGTTTCTTGTTCGTTCTAAACTATTAAAACTTTTAAGCATATCATAAGTAGCTGTTGCCATCCTGCCTATAGCAAATTGATTTTTTATAGCTGAAGTGGTTCTATAAATGTTTCTAGCAGTACCCGCTAAAAATGCACCTACACCTGCAGGAGCACCAACTCCCGTTGAGCTAACAGCAGCTGATCCCATTGCAAGAGCTAACTCTTCTGCTGCAATAGATCCTATAATACCAAATGTATATGCACTGTTTAAAAGAAAATTGTTTGTAAATCCTCCTACACCACCTCTACTAGAATTACCTACTCTCATAGCATTTTCAAAGGCCATTGCTCCTTCAAAATCAGGAGCTGTATAGTCACCAGAAAAGAAATCACCTATAGCTCTATAACCGCTCATAAATGCAGAGCCAAATAATTCTCCAAACTCTCCTCTCATTCTTGACATGTCATCACTCAACCCAGAATTACTATTATATATGTTTTCTGTATTAGGGTTATATGGTGTAAATCCTATCTCAGCAAATTTAGGGTGTGCAAAATATCTATCAAATCCTGTATCAGCAGTACTAAAAAATGTTGGTAGTTTAATACGGCTTTCTTCCTTATCAAATCTTATATTGTTTCTTTGTGCAGATGCTATAGGATCAGACAAATCAAATTCTACAGTACTCTCAGCCTTTGTAGGAGATCCGCTACCATAGCTTGGTACAAAAAATTGATTAACTGCTACAGAGCGGTTTATCATATCCATATTTGCAGGATTCATAATCCCATCTACTGGTATATCCTCTAGAGGAATTTTAAACTGATCTGATATAGGCAATGTAGAAGTTGGTTGACTTAACTGTTGGTCTAACTGATTCTTCCCTAACCCACCTGGTAGTAACTGATCAGATGGTCTTATAATTGGTCTTTCTTCTGCCATCTTTTATTTTTTAAAATTGTTCTGGTCTGGAAAATTAATAGAATTTAACGTTTTATAGTATGGTGATTTAGTAGCTATGCTTTCTAGGTAAGCTCTTTGAAGCTTGTTGTTTCTTAAAACTATATTATCCATATCTAATTCTAAACCATTAACATATCCGTCCAACTGATTCAAAGTCACAGGAGTACCATTTGGATCTACTAATGGAATACCAGATCCTTTTTGAGATACTTCAAACTCTCCTGTTGTTGAATTAAATGTTTTACCTTGAAACTCATAAAAGAATTGTGCACCATCTTTGTATACTCTTAGATATCCTCCTTCGTTCCCTCCATCATATTCATAATAATTATTATCACTAAGACTGATAGCAGCATTAACATCAGAAACAGCAGCTTGCATATTGTTCATACTCTTTCTATTAAAATCTAATCTTTTGTCAACTACTATTGATATAGTCCCCGCATTATCATCTTGAAGCAGTTCTTTAATTTCATCATTTTCAAAACCATTTTGCTTTAAGTATTCACTATGCCATTCTGGACTGACACTTATTGTATACCCTGAATTTTTTTCTTCATCTTTGGCTCCACCCATAATAGGATTGTATTGTATGTCAAAGAAAGGTGCTTTGCCTAAACCTGTTGTTTTAACATTACCTTTACTATCTCTTGGTGCATTAAAATACTTTGTGACTGCAGATGCTAAACTCATAAGCATTTGTTGAGACTCATCATTATTTTCACCGTCAAAATTGTCTTGGCCCATTATATTACCTGGAGCTATAGCAATAACACCCCTTCCATCATTTATCTGATCAATTAAAACTTTAAAGTCTGTGTATGCTGGGTCTCCTGGTTGTGTAGTTAAAGGATTAAATTGTGATTTATATCCTTGTTGTAGTAATGCACTAGCACCTGTCATTTGATCTTGACCAATACCTACAGAACCCTCTATGTAAGAAAATCTTTTAAAAGGAGACTCAAAGTTTTCATCACCTTTGTCATTACGGTGTAAATCTATTGCTCCGTTCATAGTAGCATTAATATATTTTATTTGCTCATCATAATTTTCATCAGCTATTTTAGTTGATTTTTTTACATCAAATGATTTTCTTACCGTTGGTACTTGATTTTCTTCTCCAGCAAAGAAATTATAAATGCCTCTAGTTGCTTCTGCTATAAATGATGGGTTAATCAATGATGGACTCATCCCTATGTAACCAGCAGGAGTACTTACAGGAGCTCCTCCTATCAAGGGACCACCAGTTGAGCCTCTATGTAATCCTTTAGCATCAGCCCATTTGTTGTACTCTGCTCTATACTCTTCTCTTGATAATATGGATGTAGCATTTTTACCGCTGGCACCCTCACTACCTCTAGTGTCACCTCCAAAAATGTTTGGCACACCTTGTGTTCTTAAGTTAAATAAATCTTTTCCATAGCTCTCTTTCATAGAAAGTAAACCGCTATAATTATTCCAAGCAGTTTCTACCTCTAATTGATTAAGTGCAGTATTTCTATTAATCTTTTTAAGTATATCTTTAGGAGCATGTCTTAGATTTTTAAGTTTTTGTTGGTCAGCATCACTCATGTCACCTGTTGGATATGCATTTTGATCTTCAAGGTTATCTGCAGCTGTTGTATATAATGTTTCTAAATGTCTGCTATTTGCTGGCTTGCTTAAAAACTCTCTTGCTTCTGTAAGACTATAGTCATTACCATCTATTGTAAGAGTATGAGGATTTGGATTGGTTTTATATGCTTCTGAAAATTGATGATGACTTAAAACAAAATCTACTTGTTCATCTTTGATACCAGAAAGAAATGCTTTTCTTGCGGTATTATTATTTTGTATTGTATTAGCTGTTGACTTTACTGTACCATCATCTGTTATTTCATATTTGACATTACCTGGTTTGTCATCTGTTATTAAGAAATCTTGATTAGGTCCTACTTGATTTATTTCTTTTTCATAATCCGCTAGTCTCTTATCTAATATAAACTTTTCTCTTTGTAGAGCTGACTTTAATTCTGCTTTGTATGTTTCTAAACCATATTTATTTTCTGTTAACTTAAAGCTATAGTCTTTCATACTATAAGATTTAGCTGC